>Ga0187784_10000088_pt1 | contig 54764 bp, 56 predicted proteins | sample 1015_SJ02_MP15_2_FD_132964 | JGI IMG/M metagenome (GOLD analysis project Ga0187784, IMG submission 132964) | Tropical peat soil microbial communities from peatlands in Department of Meta, Colombia - 1015_SJ02_MP15_20_MG | ecosystem: Environmental > Terrestrial > Soil > Wetlands > Peat | place...
AACTTTGCAGGCGTTACACGTCCCGACGAATTAAGCGTGCGGCGAAAGACTTGCTCGATTATTCCGAAGAACTGATGCGCGAGTTTGCCAAGCAGATTCCGCCCGGCTCGTATCGGGCCGAGGACTTCTTGGACGATGACGGCATCAATAAGGAACCGGTAAAGATCTTGGCCTCCATACAATTCTTGCCGACATGGCGCAGTCCAGCCAAGAACGTAATAGTAGATTTCACCGGCAGCGATCCGCAGGTCAGAGGCAGCCTCAATGCCGTTGAAGCCATCACTTACTCGGCTTGCTTTTACGTGTTTCGCTGTCTTCTCAGGGAGGATGTCCCCGCCACCGCCGGGCTGATGCGCCCCATCGAGGTTGTCGCTCCACTCGGCACCATAGTGAACGCGCGTCCTCCGGCAGCGGTTGCGGGTGGAAACGTGGAAACTTCACAGCGCATAGTGGACGTGCTTTTGCGGGCCCTGGCAGAAGCTGTCCCTGAACGAATCCCCGCTGCTGCCGCGGGAACGATGAATAATCTGACTATCGGCGGAATCGATCCCCGGAGCGATGAGCCTTTCGCGTACTATGAAACCATCGCAGGTGGCATGGGAGCGCGCCCGACAAAACCGGGTATCTCCGGGGTACATACCCATATGACGAATTCACTCAACACTCCCATAGAAGCACTGGAGCACGCATATCCGTTCCGCGTACATAGATACGCATTCCGGCCAAATACCGGCGGCCAGGGAAAGCAACGGGGAGGCGATGGGATCGTTCGTGAAATTGAAGTTCTCACCGAGGCAGAGTGTACTCTGCTTTCAGAACGGCACCGGTATAGGCCTTACGGCCTCAGCGGCGGAGAAGATGGCGCACCGGGGCGAGCAGCGCTGATTCGCGAAGACGGTTCGTGCGAACCCTTGGCAGGCAAGTTCAACATCCGTTTGCACAGAGGCGAACGGATTCGCATCGACACTCCGGGAGGAGGGGGCTGGGGCACGAAGCCTAATCGACAGGAGCTATAACAGATGACCGATCTCGCTTCTCATTATCTCGACGAAATTCGTCGCCAGTTTCGTGGCTACAAACGCCTAGGGGAAGGCGCCATGTCTCAGCTGAAGGACGACCAGATGTTTGTAACGCTTGATCCGGAGTCCAATTCGGTAGCGATTCTGGTGAAGCATCTCGCTGGCAACATGCGATCTCGATTCACCGATTTCCTCACGGCCGACGGCGAAAAGCCCAATCGGAATCGTGACCAGGAATTTGAAGTAACCCCGAACACTACGCGCGAAGAGATCATGCGCTGGTGGGAGGATGGCTGGACGCAAGTGTTTTCTACGATGGCGGCGCTCAAGCCAGAGGACCTGTTGCGTACAGTCACCATCCGCGGCGAGCCGCATACCGTGCTGCAAGCGATTAACCGACAGCTCGCCCACTATTCGGGGCACGTATCACAAATCATTTTCCTCGCCAAGCATTTGCGTTCGAGCGAGTGGCAGACTCTCAGCATTCCCCGTGGCAAGTCGCGGGAGTTCAGTGCGATGGATAAGAAGTTCGACCGTGGGTTGCCTCAAGACGACGAGAAGAAGACCCCGGTTTGAGGCGAACTGTCACTCGGGAAATCCACTTCTCGGTGCTAAAATCAAAGGTTTTGAGTTCGGAAGCGAGTCTCTCCAGGTGACCTATGCCTGAAATGATGTTCGCGGTCGTCAAGCCAAAACCTGCACCCGGTGCGGAGATTCGCGAGGTAAGAATTCCTGCCTTCGGACGCACTGACGTCCTGGTCAAGGTCAAGGTTGCTTCTATTTGCGGCACCGATCTGCACATTTACGAATGGGACCGCTGGGCGCAGAGACGGATTCATCCTCCGCTGATTCCCGGGCATGAATTCTGCGGAGAAGTCGTTGCACGCGGCGATGAAGTTACGAGCGTGAAAGAAGGTGATTTCGTTTCCGCCGAAATGCACGTTGCCTGCGGCAAGTGCCTTCAGTGCCGCACCGGCGAAGCGCACATATGCCAAAACGTCAAAATTATCGGGGTAGATGCGGATGGGGCTTTCGCCGAGTACGTGGTCATTCCGGAATCCAACATTTGGAAGCTTGATCCTGCGATTCCACAGGAATACGCCTCGATTCTCGATCCGCTCGGTAATGCAGTCCACACCGTGCTGGCGGGCGAGATTGCGGCCAAAACGGTTGCCATTACTGGGTGTGGCCCCATTGGGTTGTTCTCTATCGCGGTGGCCCGCGCGGTGGGAGCGGCTGAGGTATTCGCCATCGAAGTTAACGATCACCGGCGTCGGATCGCGCAACAAATGAAGGCCGATCTCACGCTCGATCCCTCTAAGGAAGACGTTGTCTCGCTCATTATGGAACGGACTGGCGGCCTTGGCGTCGACGTCGTCTTAGAGATGGCCGGCCATCCGAATGCGATTCGAACAGCCTTTGACATCGTACGCCGTGGCGGACGCATTTCCCTGCTAGGCCTCACTTCCAAGCCGATCTCTCTCAATTTCTCCGAAGACATCATCTTTAAGGGAATTACCATTCAGGGTATCAATGGGCGCCGCATGTATCAGACCTGGTACCAGATGACAGCCTTGCTCAAGAATGGCAAGCTCGACCTGCACCCGGTAATCACCGACCGAATCGCGATGAAGGATTTCTCCAAAGGTATGGAGCGGCTAAAAACTGGGGAAGCAAGCAAAATTCTGGTTTATCCGAACGGGATGGGGAAGTAATGCTTTTCTAGGTTTCGTATGAACCCGCTCCGCATTCATGCCCCGGCCGGCATATTCACAATCTTTTTTTGAATCGCGTAGGTCACGAGCTGAGCTTTGTTATGGATGTCGAGCTTGCGCATCAGATTGAATTTGTGAGCCTCGATCGTCTTGACGCTCAGGCCTAGAATCGCTGCAATCTCTTTTACCGAATTCCCTTCTGCGATCATTTTGACCACTTCGCGCTCCCGGGGAGTCAGTGTCGCGCTGCGCGATTGGCCATAGCGTCCCTGGGCTCGCAAGCGGAAATCATCGACTAGTTTGCCAAGCACTTGTGGGCTCAAATATTTGCGGCCCTGGGAGACATCGCGCACTGCGCCTATCAGCTTGGGCGCAGGGGCATCTTTCAGGACGTAGCCAAACGCGCCAACGTCCAGGCACTGGAGCAGGTATTCTTCATCTTCGTGCATGGTCAGAAAAATCAATCGTGTGCCAGGGCAATCCTTATCGATTTGCCGGGCAGCTTCGAAGCTGGAAGTTCCGGGCATGCCGATGTCCATCAGCACCACATCCGGCCTGAGCTTGCGGACTTGCTCGATCCCCTCTAGGGCATTACTCGCTTCAGCGATAACTTGAAGGTCGGCTTCGCTCTCGAGCACACGCCGCAGGCCTTCGCGAAACAGCGTGTGATCATCAACAATGATGCAGCGAATTGCCATTTTAGAACCGCGGCCTGACAAACTTCCCGGTTACAACTAACTCGCGCGTTTTACCGGCGTGCGCTTCATCAACGCGCGCTCCGTTTGTGGTGGTTGTTTTCCCCTCGACCCGGCAACCGCAATTGGCAGCATGATCCTGAGCCGCGTGCCGCTTTCGCTGGTATGAATGCGCAACGTTCCTTCCAATCCAGTGACTCGTTCTCCCATTCCGGATAACCCGAATCCTTCATTGTGAGCATGACTCGGGCTGGGTATTCCCACGCCATCGTCCTCAATCGTCAAAATCAGCTTTTGTTGTCGGTTACGAATTCGAATTGTCACGTTTCGTGCTTGCGAATGTTTGGCTATGTTATGCAAGGCCTCCTGCACACATCTATAAGCCGCCACCTCAACCTCCGGAGCCAGATCCCCAAATTCTTCCGGAAGACTGAGCTCAGCCTTGATACCGAGGTTCTTCTCCAATTCCCTGACCTGTTTCCGTATGGCCGCCGTCAGCCCGAGTTGCTCCAGTATTCGGGGCGATAATCGTCCAATAATTCTTCGCAATCCACGTATAGCGCGATCAAGCAGTTCTGTGATTTGCTGAATTCTCTGTTGCAAATCATGGCCCCAGACCTCATTCGCGAGCATTCCGACTTGGAGCCGGAGCAGCATTAGTGCCTGGCCCGTTTCATCATGCAACTCACGGCTGATACGTTTGCGTTCCTCCTCCTGGGCACGAATCAGATGACCAGACAACTGCGCGTCTGCTCTCCCGGAGGGAGCGATTTCCTTAACTCGCCTATTACCCTTACGCGAGACCAGATATGACACTCATCCACTCCAAAGCTGAACTCAGAAGAAGTGGCACGACTGCACCAGAGTCGGCGCTAGAAGATGCAGGCCTGAGTAATCGAAGTACCTCACATTTTAGCAGTTCTCGGCTCTATTCGATGCCACAAAGAATAATTCTGGAATTGAATGGCTACTCTGCTTCCGGGTTTGTCCGGATCATCGGGTACAATCCAGAACAATGCTCCGTTATTTCACGGCAGGCGAGTCTCACGGTGAGGCTCTTATTGGCTTCTTGTCTGGATTGCCCGCTGGACTCAAAGTCGACCACGCTTTTGTCGATCGCGAACTCTGGCGCCGGCAGCAGGGTTATGGTCGCGGTGGGCGGATGAAAATTGAGCGTGATACCGCGCATCTCCTCTCCGGTGTGCGGCACGGACTAACTATCGGGTCACCCATCGCCATCCTGCTGGAGAATAAGGATTGGAAGAACTGGCAGGAGGCGCTCCCGGTAGAGGAGGGAGATTTGGAGAAGCATAAACGGGTCGCATCGCCGCGCCCTGGGCATGCTGATTTGGCCGGAGCTTTGAAGTACAACTTCCCCGAAGCTCGCTACGTCCTGGAACGTGCTTCCGCTCGTGAATCCGCTGCCCGCGTCGCGATCGGAGCGCTGGCCAAGTTATTTCTCCGCGAGCTCGGCGTCGAAATCTCTAGCCATGTGATTTCGGTGGGTGCGGTTGCGCTTCAGCATGGGGTTACGTGGGAGCAGATTGTCGCGCTGCGCCAAAAGCAGGAAATTCTGCTGAATTGCGCCGATGCCACCACTGAGCAGAGCATGAAAGAAGAGGTCGATCGTGCCCTCCGCAGTGGAGATTCTGTCGGCGGAGTTTTCGAAGTGGTTGCGGCTCACGCGCCTCCCGGGTTGGGAACCTATGCCCAATGGGACGAGCGCCTGGATGCACGCCTGGCTGCCGCTGTGATGTCGCTGCAAGCCGTTAAGGCAGTCGAAATCGGGGCAGGAATTAGCTCAGCATCTTCGCCGGGCTCTGCCGTACATGATGAAATAGGTTACGAAAAGTCGGCCGGGTTTGCTGGATTCACGCGCAGCAGAAATAATGCTGGTGGCATCGAAGGTGGCGTCTCCAATGGCGAGGAAATCCGCATTCGCGGATATCTTAAGCCTATTTCGACCTTGCGGCGGCCGCTCGAGTCTGTGGACTTTGCAACCCGACAGCCGGTGAAGGCAGCTTACGAGCGTTCCGACGTATGTGTCGTGCCCGCTGCGGGGGTTGCTGCAGAAGCCATGGTGGCCTTGACTCTCGCGGCTTGTGCCCTAGACAAATTCGGCGGCGATTCCATGGCTGAGACTCTGCGCAATTGCCAAGGCTATCTCGAGCAGTTGAGAAATTACTAGCTACCAAATACTGGGTACTGACTACTGATTAATGATCTATTCCATCGTAAAGTTTGGTAATCCAGTCCTGGAGAAACCCGCGGAACCTATCATCGTTTTTGACGATGAATTGAAAAAACTGGTAGAGGATATGTTCGAGTCCATGTATGAGGCACGGGGAGTCGGTCTGGCAGCACCTCAAATTGGCATTTCGAAGCGCCTGGCGGTGATCGACGTTACTTTCAAGGAGGATCCTCACGCCAAGCTCGTGCTTGTCAATCCCGAAATCATTCACACCGAGGGCAAGCATACGCAACCCGAAGGATGCTTGAGCATCCCCGAATTTCGCGAACCGGTGAGCCGGGCGCGCAAGGTCACAATTCGGGCCCAGGATGTAAATGGAAAATGGTACGAAAAAACCGGCGAAGATCTGCTGGCTCGCGCGTTTCTGCATGAGACCGACCACTTGAATGGAAAGCTTTATATCAGCCACATCAGCGCTCTGAAGCGTGATTTGATCAAGCGTAAGATTCGCAAGCTGATGAAAGCCGGAGAGTGGTAGAAATCCAGAGTGGCTGAATCACTCAATCTTATTTTCTGCGGCACACCCGCCTTTGCGGTTCCGACGCTGGAAAAGCTCGTTTCATCCCGGTTCTCAGTGTCTCTAGTGGTGACGCAGCCAGACCGGCCGAGAGGGCGAGGCATGGAGCGGGCACCCTCACCGGTGAAGCAGAAAGCAATCGAACTCGGGCTGCCAGTTACGCAACCTGAGAAGATCAAGGACAACGATGAATTTCGCTCCCGGGTCACATCGATCCGGCCAGATGCAATCGTGGTGGTCGGCTATGGCCGGATGATTCCGCAGTGGATGATTGAGCTGCCCGCTTTCGGCAACATCAATCTGCACGCCTCATTACTGCCCAAATATCGTGGCGCCGCTCCCATTCAATGGTCGATCGCTCACGGCGACAGCGTCACTGGCGTGACCACAATGCGCATCGACGCTGGCCTGGACACTGGTGACATTTTGTTGCAAGAGGAAGTTACGATTGCTCCCCAGGACACGGCTGAAACTTTGGCGCCGCGGCTAGCCGCAATCGGAGCTGACGTGATGATTGCAACGCTTCGCGGCCTTGCCGCCGGAACTGTTCATGCTCGCCCTCAAGAACACAGCCAGGCAACTCTGGCTCCTGTCCTCAAGAAAGAAGATGGCCGCATTGACTTCCATCGCAACGCACAAGAGATCTGGAACCGGCTGCGCGGGTTTCAGCCCTGGCCCGGCGCTTTCACTACTTTTCATGGGAAGAATCTGAATGTTTGGGAGGCAAGGCCGACCAGTGCCCACCTCGTACCCGGCGAAATAGTCACCGACAACGGACGCTTAATTGTGGGCTGCGGACGTGGCACTGCGATAGAGTTGCTCGTGGTCCAGCCGGAAGGCAAGAAACGCATGGCCGCTGCCGATTTCATCCACGGCTACAAGCCGGCATATCGGGAGCGCTTCGGATAACTGTCAACCGCATCGTTCGCCGGGTAACTGCGGTTAGATTGAAGTTTCGGCAACCTTGATGCCCATTTCTCCTGCGCGCGTTGCAGCTTTTGAGATTCTCCTGCGGGTCGACCAGCAAAATGCGTTCACTGCAGAACTGCTGCATTCTTCTGCGCGCCAAACGCTTTCCGGCCCTGACCATCGCTTGGCGATGGAACTGGTGATGGGCGTTCTAAGATGGCGTTCCGTGCTGGATCTAGAAATCGCAAGTCGTTCTTCAATAAAGTTGGCAAGAATCGATCCGGAGGTGCTAACGGCGTTACGCCTGGCCGCATATCAACTGATGTTCCTCGATCGAATACCCGCGCGTGCCGCGATTCACGAGAGCGTGGAACTAGTGAAGCGGGCGCGAAAGCGATCCGCAGCTCCCTTTGCTAATGCACTGCTTCGAGAATTGGCGCGCTCCCCGACGCGGCCAGCTCTGCAGGCTCTGGTCGCAAAAGGTGAGAGTGGTTCTGAACTGGCCAGGCTATTTGCGCACCCCCAATGGCTCGTCGAACGATGGATTCATGAGTTTGGCATAGATGTTGCCCGCGAAATCTGCCTTTACGATCAACGGATTCCTGAAACCGCAATCACCATCTACGAAGCCTCACTCGTCCGGGAACTGGAAACTCGGGGCATCAAGCTGGCTCCCGGCCGTTTATTAGGATCTTCGCGTCGCGTGGTAACGGGTGATCTGGCAGAACTTCCCCCGCCACTTCAGGCACAAATCACAATCCAGGATGAAGCATCCCAGCTGGTGGCACTTCTCACTGGTACTGGGTCTCGCATTCTTGATTGTTGCGCAGCCCCTGGAGGCAAGACCCGAGTGCTCGCGGAGAGCAATCCCTCGGCTCTCATCATCGCGGGAGAGTTACACCCGCACCGCGCGCGTCGGTTACGCAAACAGGTAACAGCGGGAAACGTCCGCGTCATTGCGGCTGATGCCAGAGCCATTCCCGTGAGCGTGGCTTTCGACAGCATACTTGTCGATGTCCCGTGTTCGGGGACCGGCACGTTGGCCCGCAATCCCGAAATCAAATGGCGCCTTAAGCCCGAAGATCTGGTCGATCTGCAGGCTCGCCAAGCTGCAATCCTGCGTTCGGTCATGCGGCAACTGGTTTCAGGGGGAACAGTTGTCTATTCCACATGCTCCCTTGAGAAGGAAGAAAACGAAGAGGTGGTCGAACAAACACTCTCCCTTGAAACATCATTCCGGCTCGTTGATTGTCGTGAGCGATTACAACAGCTTCAAACCGACGGCAAGCTTGTGTGGAAAGACATTGCTTCCCTCGCCCGGGGACCTTATCTGAGAACGACGCCAGGGGTTCATCCGTGCGACGGTTTGTTCGCAGCTGTCTTGAAAAAAATGTAGGCGCTCACTAAAGGAATTACCGAGTTCCAACGAATAAGGCCGAGGCTATCGAACTTCAAAATCAACTGCCGATCCCAGAAGAGCTTTCCCTCCCGCAGTCGGATTCTGGGAGATGATGATGCTGCTGGGCGACGGCTGTGGCGAGGGGCTGGGAGCCTGAAGTGGGGCTGCGGGAGCGTTCGATCCTGCAGGAGCAGCCATTGTAAGTTTTCCCAACCGTAACCCGGCATCTTTCAGAGCGGCAGTGGCTGCGCTGACGGTCTGCCCGACAAAGCTCGGCATCACGTACGCTTGCGGTTGTGGTGCTTGTGCCGCGAGAAGATTGATTTTTGGCGCCGAGATGCTGCTGGCACTGGGAGATGGATTTTGCGCAACAATCTCATCTGGCGGTACACCCGCTATCTCAACTTGCGCCACAGCTCCCACATCCAAACCGCGTCGCAGAATGTTAATTTCAGCCGCCCGCTCGCTCTGGCCGATCACATTGGGAATATTGACGCGCTGCGGGCCAAGGCTTTCTGCGACGCGAATTTGCCATCCACGTCGAATCTGCGTGCCGACGGGCGGAATCTGCGAAAGAATCCTTCCCGCCGGAATCTTCGGGCTATAGTATTGCCGCTCAACTTCAAACTGGAAGCCGTTCAGCTCCGCGACGCTGCGTGCTTCAGCGGGAGTCTTGCCCACAAGGTCGGGTACCGCAACCTCGCGCGTGTGAATGGCAAATCTCATCGCCGTCAACGCGGAAACCAGCGCTACCACCAACAAGACCAGTGCCAGGAAAACTAAACGGAATAACGTTCTCACCGAGCTCAGACCTCCGTCAGTGCGTCTCCTCCTCCGCCGGCGCGGTGTCTGGCGTGTCGACCTTTTGGGCTGCCGGATTCGAGGGCAATTCCGGCAAGGGCTGGAACTCGCCAGCATCTTTCCCGGCAAGAGCAAACTTCATGAAATCCATCCAGATGGGCAGCGCCGCGTGTGCTCCGCTCTCCTTCGCTCCCAAAGATTTCTTCTCGTCGTAGCCGATCCAGACCCCTGTCGTCATTGATGGGGAAAAACCAATGAACCATGCATCTGTAAAATCATTCGTGGTCCCGGTCTTGCCGGCCAGAGGATATTTCATGCTGGCGGCAGCAATCGCCGTCCCGTGCAGGACTACGTCGCGCAGCATGGAGGTCATAATGCGGGCCGTGCGAGTGCTGACTACGTCTTTAACTTCAGGAAAATCTTCTTCCATGACACGCCCTTCGTAATCGGTCACCTTGGTGATGTAGCGTGGGATCACGCGAACGCCATCGTTGGGAAAAACGCTGAAGGCCGAAGTCTGCTCTAACAGCGTGACTTCCGCTGCCCCGAGCGCCACCGGCAGATACGGCGGCAGATTCGAAGTAATGCCAAAGCGGTGGGCGTAATCGATCACCGTCTTGATCCCCAGGCTATCCGCCAGCTTTAGAGCCGGGATATTGCGCGATTGCGCCAAGGCGCGCCGCAACGTAATCGTGCCCTCAAATTTCTCATCATAATTATGTGGGACATAAGGGCCCGATGCCGTTTGAAACATGACCGGTGTGTCAACAATCGTGTCGTCCGGCCTGGCCCCCTGATCGATCGCCGCCGTGTAGACATAAGGTTTGAACGATGAACCCACCTGCCGCAGCGCCTGCGTCGCGCGGTCGAACTTGGACTGCTCGAAGTCCCGGCCGCCGATTAAGGCCTTGATCCCTCCGGTCGCATCGTCAATTGCGATCAAAGCGCCCTGCGTACCGGAATCCTGCTCTAGTCCCACACGCGCTTTTCCTGCCACAGGGAGCGACAGGATCTTCACATAAATGATGTCGCCCGTTTTCAGGATGGTTTGGAGCTTGCTTTGTGTCCATGCGGCATCGGATTGCGCGAGCATCGCCGCGTAGCGGCCGAACTTGACCGTTGCCGATCCGGGAACTACCGCAGTAACCAAGCCATGGATGTATCCACCGGCTCCAGGCTCACTGTCCCAGTCCGGATGCTCGTAACCAGTCAGCGAAAATCCCTCATTCAAAACGTTTTCTAGGTGACCCTTCCATCCATGACGCCGCTCGTATGCTGCCAGCCCGTCGAGCACCGCCTGAGTGGCGGCGCGTTGCAGATCCATGTCGAGCGTGGTGTAAACCCTCAGCCCACTCTGGTGAACCTGATCGGCTCCATACTTGTTCTCGAGGTAACGCCGTATCTCCTCGACGAAGTAGGGCGCCACCGAGTTCGGGTCTTTCTGCACATTCAACTGAATAGGTTCATTACGGGCCTCATTTGCCTGCTTCGCCGTAACTTTCCCATCCTCCAGCATGGCATTGATGACCAGATTCCGCCGCTTGAGGGCGCGATCGGGATGACTGATCGGCGAGTACAATCCCGGCGCTTTCGGCAGACCGGCCAAAAGTGCAGCCTCGGCCAGCGTTAACTGTTTTGCCGGCTTGCTGAAGTAAAATTCCGAGGCTGCTTCGAAACCATAGACTCCGTGGCCAAGAAAGATCTGATTGGCATACAAAGTGAAAATCTGCTCTTTGGTGAAACGCCGCTCGATTTGGATTGCCCAGAGCGCCTCTTCGATCTTGCGTTGGAATGAGCGCTCGGGAGAGAGAAACAGATTGCGAGCCAGTTGCATGGTGAGCGTGGACGCTCCCTGCACCCTCCCTCCGGATTCAATGTCGCGATAAGCCGCCCCCGCGATGCGCCACACATTGATACCCCAATGACGATAAAACTCTTTGTCCTCGATCGAAATCAGCGCTTCGCGCAGGATGGGAGGAAAATCGCTGTAGCTTGCCACCACCCGCCGCTGCAGCGCGAAGGAACCAACGATTTGGCCGTGGTCATCGTAAAGTTCGGTGATCGAACTGGGGCGGTAGTGCTCCAGTTGTTCAGCTTGCGGCAGATCCGTGGAGTACACCAGCAGCAGACCAACCGACGCACCTATCAGGCCAGAAAGCAGCACCAGCAGCCCAAACAGGACACGACCCATCACCTTCCGCCCGCTGGTCTCGGCGGCGGGAAGGTCTTGATAAATCACCTTCATGAGGGATCAGGGTCAGGATAGCAGGTTTGGAAGAAAGCGCGACTCCTCACGCGAGCTATCATTGAAGAAGCAGATGCTTCCGGAGCTCCTCTCCCGCGAGCACACCGAAGGGCCCTCCAAATGATAATCCTGGGAGGAATGCTAAATTGCAGGTGAGGACGCGCTGCACACGAACTAACTCGAACGGCTCTTCAATACTTCTATTGCCTTCTGCAGTTGCTCGTCCTCCTGCGGCGGTTGCGGCTTCTTAACCTGATCAGGAGGCGCTGCGTTCTCGTCATCATCGGGAGCTAACGCATCTTCGTCAGCGTCGGCAACTACCAGATTAGGCGTCACGGCTGCGTCCTGAATGGCCTTTCCGCTGGGGCTGTAATATTTCGCGATCGAGAGGATCAACGCGGAGCCATCGGGCAGTTCAATGACTTTCTGCACTGAACCCTCGCCGAACGTCTTGTCACCCACCACGTCCCCGCGTGCATTTTCGAGAATAGCGGCAGCCACAATCTCTGCTGCGCCAGCCGTTCCTTTATTAACAAGCACAACCACGGGAAGGTTGGTGATGTCCTTGGAAGGATCAGCGTTGAAGGCCTCACGCGGGAATTTCTGTCCCTGTAAATATGTAATGGTCCCGTGATTCAGAAATAGATTAGCAGTGGCGATCCCTTCCGATTCCTCGCCTTCCGCGCAGTTCCGCAGATCGAGAATCAGCTTCTTCACTCCGTCTTTTTGCAGTGCCCTGATTTTAGTGGCAATTTCCTGCGACTTGCCCTTGGTAAGCGCGTCAACTCGGATCTCAGCTATGCCGTCGCCCATGATCTTGTCGGTCACGGGTGGAACATTCACAATATCTCTGGTGATTACAACCTTGTCCGGTTGAGCGCGTCGAGCCCGCACCACCGACACTGTCACATTGGAACCTGGCTGTCCCGACAGTAGATTGTGAACCTCGGCCAGGGACATCTCACGCGTGCTCTTGCCTTCGATAGCCTCGAGAATGTCTGTGTCCTGCAAACCAGCCTTGTCCGCCGGTCCGCCTGGTATAACAGAGATCACCGCCGCATAGCCGAAGCGCTTGGAAACAGAAGCTCCAATATCCGCCTTCCCCTCAACCTGATGCGCCTTATACTCCTTGTACTCTTCCGGCGTCAGATAGCTGGAATCGGCGTCCAGCGATTCGAGCAAGCCGTGCAGCGCACCCTCGGTCACCGCAGGAATATTGGGGTCCTCAACATATTCGCTGCGCACCCGCGAAAGGACTTCGCTGTATACCTGAAGTTGGCGATAAGCACCTTCATTGCTGGAGGCGCGAACTCCATCCATTGTTCCGACTACCGTGAATAACAGCACCGCAGCCGAGGGAATCAGAATTGCAGCCTTCAATTTTGTGGACATCGACTGGTTTCTCAGAAGCAGGTCAGTTCATCCAGAACTCGCTTCATTATACCTTGTTTGATGCGCACTCCTGCCAGCCGATGTCCAGAAATTGCGCAACTTGGTTACTATTCTCCTGAAAGGCCACTGAGCCTATTAACCAGCTAAGTTGAGGAGAATTGACGGGGGTCTGCGACTGAAGATCGAGCCCCGCTCAGGCGCTAACGCCGAACCTTAGCCCGGGAAGAAGCCAAACTAAGCGTGCAGCGCCGAATTCGACCGATCCCCACAAATTCTGCTTCCGTTCTCGAGCACCGATCCCGCGGAGCACCTAACTTGGTGACCTTGGTCACGGCATATGTCGCCGTGAGCGCTCAGAATGATTCCAGCGAGATAGGAGAGCTTAGGATCATGGCGTATTCATACATAGTTTTGGGCGCTGGCAGGCAAGGAGTTGCCGCTGCATATGATTTGGCGGTTTTCGGCCAAGCTTCGCGAGTAACCCTCGCCGATTCCGACAGGCAGTTAGCCAGGTGCGCAGCAGATCGCGCAAACGAGTTGGTGCACGACAAAATCGTGGATGCAATCCCACTCGATGTTCGCGATGAAAGTGCAGTTCGACGCATTCTGAAGGGTTACAACGTTGCTCTTAGTGCCGTTCCTTATTTCTACAACCTCGGATTAACTCGGGCAGCAATTGAAACCGGCGTCTCGTTTTGCGACTTGGGCGGGAACACCGACATTGTTCGCCAACAACACGCCCTGGATCGTGAGGCGACCCGTGCTGGAGTATGTGTCGTGCCCGATTGCGGCATGGGGCCGGGAATGGGAAACACCCTCGCCGTGTATGCGATGAGCCTGGTCGGGGAAGCCGAACATGTTTATATGTATGATGGAGGCCTGCCGCAGCGTCCCAAACCACCGTGGAATTACGCGCTCACATTTAGCATCGAAGGTCTTACCAACGAATACTACGGGGGCATGACCATTCTGCGCGATGGCGAACTCTTCCACGCCCCCTGCTTCAGCGAGTTCGAGATGATCGACGTCCCGCCGATTGGAAAGCTGGAAGCCTTTCTCATTGCGGGTGGCGTTTCGACTGCGCCCTGGACTTTCCGAGGAAAACTCCGGACCTACCAGCTCAAGGTACTGCGCTATCCAGGCACATTTGCGCAGCTGAAAGCATTTTCCGATCTTGGCCTGTTCGACCCCAAAACCGTCGACGTCGATGGAATCGAAGTTGTGCCTCGCAAGCTGTTTCATACCCTGTTCGAGCCACAAGTGCGGGATGATGATGTGCGTGATGTCTGCATTGTTCGAGTCTGCGCCGTCGGAAAGAAAAACGGTCGTCGAACCGAAGCCACGGTTGAAGTAATCGATTATTACGATGAACAAACCGGATTCAGCGCGATGCAACGAACCACCGGATGGCACATGTCCATCGTTGCTGAGATGATGGCAAAAGGCGAAATCCCACATGGGTCAATTCCTCTGGAACTCGCCGTACCAGGTGAATCTTTTGTAAAACAGGCTAGAAAGCGTGGATTCCAGATTAAGGAAGAGATTCTAACCCCCGGCGTCTTCGAACAACCTTGCGCGCAGCTCGTGTAAGAGGAACAAGCTGGGGCCACTTTTGCACTGATTCGGCTGGCATGTGGCAGTCTCACTTATAATCTTCTCACCACGATGCCCGCCAGCCTCGAGCAGATAGTTGCCGCAACTCGGCAAAAACTAAGGGAAAACCTTCTCTCGCTTAACGTGCGCCAACTCGAACGCGCAGCGCAGGGGTGTGTGCCGCGGGGATTTCGGAGCGCGTTGGAATCTAGAAGCCGACATGGGCCCGCCATTATTGCCGAACTCAAAAAAGCCTCCCCGTCGCGCGGTTTGATTCGTGACGATTTTGAGGCTGGTCGTCTGGCGGCGCAACTCGAAGCTGCCGGTGCTGCAGCTCTCTCCGTGCTCACGGATGAAGAATTTTTTCAGGGATCTTTGGAGAATCTGCGGCTTGCCCGAGGAAGTACAAAACTGCCTTGCTTGCGCAAAGATTTTATTGTGGACCACGTTCAGATCTTGGAAACCCGTGCCAACGGCGGAGACGCAATTCTGCTAATCGTTGCCGCACTAACGCAGTCAGAACTGCAAACCCTGGTGCGTCAGGCGCGCGAATATGAGTTGGACGTGTTATGTGAGATTCACGATGAAAGCGAACTGCAACGCGCTGCTGATGCCGGATGCGATCTGATCGGTGTGAACAATCGCGACTTGCGGACGTTCAAAGTTGATCCGGAGACCGCGTTTCGGCTGGAAAAGTTTATTCCGAAAAATGCACTGCGCGTGGCCGAAAGTGGCATTCGCAGCCCAGCCGATATCGTCCGCTTGCGCACTGCGGGCTATCATGCGTTCCTGATTGGTGAGTCGCTAATGGCAGCGGAATCTCCGGGCAAGGCGCTACGCGCTCTGCTCGAGCAGTCTGAACAGTTAGCGTCGCTGAGAACCGGCAACTGAGCTGGGAACTGGGCTTATGACTTGGGTCAAAATTTGCGGAATAACGAACCTGGATGATGCCTTGACAGCGGTCGACGCCGGCGCGGATGCGTTAGGGTTCGTGTTCTATGAGAAGAGTCCTCGATTTGTGAGCCCAGAGCAAGCACGAGGAATGATCGGCAGGCTGCCGCAGCAAACGGAAACGGTTGGTGTGTTTGCGAAGGAAGAAATTGTTCGGTGCGTTGACATCGCAAGCCGGTGTGGGCTAAGCGCAGTGCAGGTACACTTTTCTTCTGCCGCTGGCGGATCTCCAGGCTCAAATCCTGAATTGCGGGCCGTGCATCCCTGCACTCGCTTGAAGATCTACCCGGCTTGGCCAGCCAGTTGCTTGATCAATGGGCAGCCTCTACCGGACTTCAGAGCACCATTCGACGCGATCTTCCTGGATGCCGGCGAGCCTCAACAGCCTGGAGGAACGGGCAAAACGTTTGACTGGACGAAGGCAGCACCCGTTGTTCAGAAACTGGCCACTAGCGTCAAGGTTGTCGTCGCCGGCGGCCTTACCGCGACAAATGTCGCTGAGGCTATGCATATACTTAACCCCTGGGGCGTGGATGTTTCTTCCGGAGTGGAGGCTCGTCCAGGAAAGAAAGATCCCGACAAAATGCGAACGTTTATTTCCGCAGTACGACATGTTGATAAGGAACGTTGAAAATGGCGACTGCGACGATAACGAGAAAAAGTTCAGCGGGGCGTGCCCCGAGAGGTCGTTTCGGGCCCTACGGGGGCCGCTACGTCCCCGAAACGCTCATGTCGCCGTTGGAAGAATTAGAGCGAGAGTACCAGAAGGCGAAGCGCGAACCCCGCTTTCAAAAACGGCTTGATGAACTCCTGCGAACTTACGCGGGCCGGCCGACCCCGCTTTTTTTCGCCAGACGTCTCACGAGAAAACTGGGCGGGGCCAAGATTTATCTCAAGCGCGAAGATCTGCTCCATACCGGCGCTCACAAAATCAACAACTGTCTCGGGCAGGCGTTGCTGGCTGAGCGCATGGGCAAACGGCGAATTGTAGCTGAGACGGGCGCCGGTCAACACGGCGTCGCGACCGCAACAGTGTGCGCCCTCTTTGGGTTCGAGTGCGTTGTTTACATGGGAACGGAGGACATGCGGCGACAGGAACTCAATGTTTTCCGCATGCGACTGCTCGGGGCGGACGTGCGTGCGGTGGACTCCGGTTCGCGCACTCTGAAGGATGCCATTAATGAGGCCATGCGGGATTGGGTCACCAACGTTCGCACCACCCACTATCTTCTTGGCAGCGTGTTGGGTGCACACCCCTATCCGACCATGGTGCGCGACTTTCACAAGGTAATTGGACGTGAGACGCGCGCGCAGATTCTGAAAGCCGAGGGCAAACTGCCGACCGCCATTATCGCGTGCGTTGGCGGCGGATCGAATTCCATCGGAATTTTTCACGAATTCATCAAGGATAAGCGGGTGAAACTGGTTGGCGTTGAAGCCGGAGGGTGCGGTGAAAACCTGGGTGAGCACGCTGCACGCTTTCACGGTGGCTCTCCAGGCGTACTGCAGGGAACCTATTCCTATCTCTTGCAAGACGCAAGCGGACAAGTCGCAAACACACATTCCGTCTCGGCGGGTCTTGATTATCCCTCGATCGGGCCGGAGCACGCCTGGCTCAAGGATTCTGGCCGTGCCGAATATGTTTCTGCGTCCGATGCCGAAGCTCTTGAAGCCTGCACCTTGTTGGCGCAAACCGAAGGCATCATACCCGCTCTTGAATCTGCACATGCCGTTGCCGAAGGAATCAAGCGCGTCCCGAAGATGAGGAAAGCGGACATTGTGGTTGTGAATGTCTCGGGACGCGGAGACAAAGACATAGGGATTCTGCGGCAAAGCCTGAAATTAGATTGACCCTCGAACCCATGGCCTGATCAGCGACTCACTGTGATTCCACATGCCGCTCAATTTCACAAACCGGCCTTTACTTATCGCTTACGTCACTTGTGGCGACCCCGATCTAAACACAACTCGCGATATTGTCCTGGCGGCTATCGCCGCAGGTGCAAGCGTCGTTGAGCTTGGAGTGCCGTTCAGTGATCCTGTAGCGGACGGACCAGTCATTCAGCGTGCCAGTCAGCGTGCGCTCCAAAATGGCACGACCCTCAGGCAGGTGATTAAGCTCGCCAAAGGCATTCGTCAGCGCTCACCCGCCGGAATTATCATCTTTTCCTACTTGAACCCGGTCATATGTATGGGGTTGGCAGAGTTCAGTGCGGCGGCGCAGGATGCGGGCATCGACGGTGCGCTGATCACCGACCTGCCGGTTGAAGAAGCCGGCCAATACTTGGAGGAGATGCGAAAGCGCAACCTGGCCACGGTATTTCTAGCCGCGCCTACCAGCAGCGATGAGCGTCTTAAACGCATCGCACGGGCTTCCAGCGGCTTCGTTTACGCCGTATCTCGAACTGGCGTGACTGGGGCCCACAAGCAATTGCCCGAGGACGCACAAATTCTGGTCAAACGCCTTCGCAAACACACCGATCTCCCCATTGCCGTGGGATTCGGCATCGCCACCGTAGGGCAATTCCGTTCTTTAGGAAAATTCGCGGATGCCGCCGTGATCGGTAGTGCCATCGTTGAGATCATCGAGAGCCATCCCGGCGAGGAAGCCCAGTCTGTGGCAGAATTCATAAACCAGTTCCTAGCCACTAGCTACTGACTTTTATGGATATCTCCGATTGGCGCAAGAAAATCGACGAACTAGATCGCAAATTGGTGGAACTTTTGAACCAGCGGGCACAGGCCGCTCACGAAATCGGCAAGCTGAAAGGCAACGCGGGAATGCCGATTTACGAGCCAGACCGCGAACAAGCTGTGTTTGACAATGCGCGCCATATAAATCGAGGGCCGCTGCCCGATCACGACTTGCTCAGTATCTATGAACGGATCATGGACATCATGCGCCAGATTCAGCGCGAAGAAAGTGCTCCGGAAAGGGCAAACGCGCAAGGCAGCACAGAATTGGATTCTGAGGTGAATGATTAAGCAATTAGCAATTAGCACTTTACCATTGGCACTTAACCCTCGAGTCCCATAGCTAAACTCAGTCGGCCGATACGGCTAGTTGCTAAGTGCTAATTGCTGCTTTCTATGATCGTCGCCATGCAAGAATCCGCGACCGAGGAGCAAATCCAGCGGGTCATTGAGCATCTGATCCGCATGGGCTTCTCTGTCCACCGTTCCACGGGAGCACGCCAGACCGTGGTTGCGGCAGTCGGTGCCCGCATCGACTTCGACATTCGGAACCTCGAAGTGCTGCCCGGCGTGCAGGAGGTCCATCGCATCAGCGCGCCCTACAAGCTGGCGGCGCGCAACTTCCGCCCGCAGGGAACAACGATCGTGTTCGGCAATGGTGTGAGCATCGGCGAAGATGAGGTGCTGGTCATGGCGGGACCGTGTTCCGTGGAATCGCGTGAGCAACTGTTCGCCGTCGCGGAGCAGGTCAGAAATGCCGGTGCGCAGGTTCTTCGCGGCGGCGCTTTCAAGCCTCGCACATCCCCTTACTCGTTTCAGGGTCTTGGAATAGAAGGCCTGAAGTTGTTACGTGAGGCAGGTGACCATTTCGGGTTGCTCGTCATCAGTGAAGTGATGGAGATTTCCCAGATTGCGGTCATGTTGCCCTATGTGGATATTTTCCAGGTGGGCGCGCGCAACATGCAGAATTTCAATCTCTTGCGCGAACTAGGCAAGATCCAAAAGCCGGTCATGTTGAAGCGGGGAATCGCCGCCACCTACGAGGAACTCCTCCTTTCGGCTGAGTACATGATGGCCGGTGGAAACTATGACATCATCCTGTGCGAGCGCGGCATACGTACGTTCGAAACGCACACTCGCAACACCTTGGATATCGCAGCGATTCCCATTATTCACAAGCTGACGCACTTGCCCATCGCCTCCGATCCCTCTCACGGCACTGGTATTCGTGACAAAGTTGCGCCCATGGCGCGAGCTTCGGTGGCTGCCGGAGCGGACGCGCTTCTGATTGAGGTTCACCACGATCCCGACAAGGCTTTGTCGGATGGCGCGCAGTCGCTTTATCCGCAACAATTTTCCGACTTGATGGACCAGCTTCGCATGATTGCGCCCGCAGTCGGCCGCAAGATCGCTCCACTTCGCCGCTCTAGTTAAGAGGGGCTTAACGACATGGATAAGTTTGCCGAAACCGACCGCTTCCTTTCCGAACCCGCAGATGATGACACGCAGAAACCTCCGCTTGTCGGAGCCGAGCGTCTGAATCGCTGGCTGTCGTTGCTGACTGAACAGAAAGGCAGCGATCTACTGCTCGTTCCCGGCGCTCCGCCCTCTATCCGGTTCGAAGGCGAAGTGCGTGGCCTCGAGAAGGAGCCGCTGCAAGGACCAGAAATCGAAGCCGCGCTGCTGCCCGCCCTGACGCGACACGCTTTGCAGCTTTACCGGCAACATCATATTGGAGATTCGTCCTATCGTATCGATGGCCTCGGCCGCTTTCGCATCAATCTGCACCACGAGCGCGGCACAGCAGCGGCGGCCATCCGAGCATTGCCATCCAGAATTCCTTCTCTTCGCGAACTGAATCTTCCGTCGGGAGTGGAATCCCTTGCTCGTTTGCGCCGTGGGCTGGTGTTGGTGGGCGGAGCCACAGGCTCAGGGAAATCCACCACGCTTGCCGCTCTGATTGATGAGATCAACCGGCACGAAGCGCGCCACATCATCACTATTGAAGATCCACTCGAGTACGAGCACGTTCACATCAAAAGCGTCGTAGAGCAGGTGGAAATCGGAGTCGATGCGCCAGACTTCCCTACCGCTCTGCGGGCCGCACTGCGCCAGGCCCCTGACATCATCGTGGTCGGGGAAATGCGGGATCCGGAAACCATGCGCATCGCTGTCGCTGCCGCCGAAACAGGGCACCTGGTTTTTTCTACTCTGCATACCACCGATGTCCCATCAACCGTGTCGCGAGTATCAGATTCCTTTCCTCTGGAACGGCAACACACCATTCGCCAGGAGCTCGCTATGGCTCTGGCAGCCGTGTTGGTGCAGACTCTTCTGCAGAGCAAGAGCGGCGGACGTCTCCCTGCTGCGGAGTTATTGATGGTTGGTTATGGCGCCCGGCAGCATATTCGCCGCAACGCGCTGCAACATTTGCATCAGGAAATTACCATGACCAAGAACAAGGGTTCGTTCACGCTGGAGGAGTCGTTGGTGCAGTTGGTCAATCGAGGGCTGGTGGATCGCGAGGATGCTCAGCTGCACGCTATCCATCCTGACGACCTTAATAGTCTGATGAAGAGCTGACAATCAACAGCGGGATAGAAGTTAGAATCCTGCATCCGCCCTAGGGGCGCGGGCCCTGCATGCCTTTGCGTCAAATTACGATCATCGGCACCGGCCTCATTGGAGGATCGCTCGCCCTTGCTTTGAAGAAGTGCGGCTTTCGCGGCCGAATTATCGGTTCTGATCGCGTGCCTGTGCTGCAACGCGCAATGAAGTCTGGGGCTTTCGATGCCGCCGAACAACATGTGTTTGAAGCCATACGTGGCAGTGAGGTGGTAATTCTTGCTACGCCGGTGCTTGCAATTATCGATTTCATTGATCGGCTGGGCCCGCGTCTTTCCGACAAAACGTTGCTCACCGACGTCGGCAGTACAAAATTGGAAATCATGGCGCGAGCCAGGAAGGTTTTCGCTAAGAATCTGGCCGCTCGGTTCCTCGGCGGGCATCCGATGGCCGGCAAAGAGCAATCCGGCTTTGAATTCGCCGATTCAGATCTATTTCAGGGAGCAACCTGGTTCCTGACACCGGTTCCGGGACAGAGCGTCTACGACAAAGTCAGCGGAGAGTATGTTCAATGGCTGCAGAAAATTGGGGCTCGCGTTGCCTCAATTGACGCTCAGGACCACGACAAATTGTGCGCCTGGATCAGCCATTTGCCACAAATGATCTCCACCGCGTTGGCGGCTACTCTCGTGGACGAGTATGGCGCAGAGGCTCCGCTGCTCGAAGTGGGTGGCCGTGCCTTGCGCGAGATGACTCGAATCTCCGCCAGTTCCTATTCCGGGTGGCGCGACGTGGCTCTCACCAATAAGGCCGATTTGCAGGACGGTCTTTTGAAGGTGGAGCAGCGATTGGCTCACATTCGCGAGAATCTCGATACTCGCGAACTGGCAGCCGAATTCGAGAGAGCGCATCAACTGCGCAAAAATCACGGCACACCATCGGCGACCCGGCGTAAACGCGACATGCAGAGATGAAAGTCATCTCGCTTCTGCCCTCTTTTCATTTAAAATTCTCTGCTGATGAACAAGGTTGTCGCCAATGCAGATGAGGCCGTGCGCGATGTGTCTGACGGGGCCACGATCATGGTCGGAGGCTTCGGCTTATGTGGCATTCCGGAGAACTTGATACGCGCTCTCGTTCGGAAAGGCGTAAAAAACCTCACCACCATCAGCAATAATGCCGGCGTGGACGGTTTTGGCATGGGGCTGCTGCTTTCTGCGGGACAGATACGCAGGCACATCGGAACTTATGTGGGCGAAAATAAACTGCTCGAGCAAATGGTTCTGCAAGGACAAATCCAGCTCGACCTGGTGCCCCAAGGAACCTTCTCAGAGCGCATTCGTGCTGGAGGCGCGGGCATTCCCGCATTCTTCACGCCCACCGGAGTTGGCACGGTAGTGGCGGAGAACAAAGAAACACGCGAATTCGACGGACGCCTGTACCTCATGGAACGTGCTCTGAAAGCGGATTTTGCGCTGGTGAAAGCATGGAAAGGCGATAAATGGGGAAATCTGGTTTATCGCAAGACCGCCCGCAATTTCAATCCGATGATGGCCACCGCCGCCAAAATAACGATCGCCGAAGTTGAGCATCTGGTTGATGTCGGCGAGTTGCAACCTGATATGGTCCATACGCCCAGCGTGTTCGTGAGTCGAGTTTTCCAAGGTGAGTTATATGAAAAGAGGATTGAGAAGAGAACGGTGAGAAGGGTGGCTAGTGGTCAGTGAGCAGTCACCAGCTCTCTGCTGACCACTGACAACCCGCCCGCTCGGACTTCCGAACATGTCCATGGCATCCAAAGTCGGCAAGGATCTCGACAAACGCGAACGCATCGTGAAACGCATCGCATCCGACTTGCGCGACGGCTTCTACGTGAACCTGGGAATTGGTATGCCCACGCTGGTCGCCAACTACGTTCCTGCAGGAATGGATGTAATCCTGCAAAGTGAAAACGGCATGCTTGGCATCGGTCCGTATCCCCTTGAGGGTTCGGAAGACGCCGATCTGATCAATGCCGGCAAGGAAACCATAACCGAGATCAAGGGTACCGCATATTTTTCGAGCGCCGATTCTTTTGCCATGATCCGCGGCGGTCACATCGATCTCAGCGTGCTTGGAGCCATGGAAGTGGACGAAGAAGGCAATCTCGCGAATTGGATGGTTCCCGGGAGAACCGTCAAAGGCATGGGCGGGGCCATGGATCTGGTCGCCGGAGCGCGACGCGTGATCATTGCCATGGAGCACACTACGCGCGAAGGCCAACCCAAAATTCTTAAGCAATGCACACTCCCCCTCACCGGTGTTCGTGTAGTGGACACAATTGTCACCGAGATGGCGTTGATTCAGGTCACTCCTAAAGGGCTGGTCCTCGAAGAAATTGCTAGTGGACTGAACGCAAATGAGGTGCAGCGGGTGACGGAGCCCACGCTAATTATTAGCCCCAATCTTAGAGTGATGGAGAGCTGAGTATCCGTGTCAACTGCAACGCGCATAAATACAGACGTCGCACGCGCGCCAAAGCTGGCACTCATCCCGGCTGGTTGGTTCGCCATGGGCTCGCAAACAGGACAAGATAACGAGCGTCCGGTGCATCGTGTATGGGTGGACGCGTTTTGTCTGGCCGAATGCCAGTTGACCAACGCGGAATATGCTTGCTTTCTCCAGGCCACTGGCATGCAACCACCCCTACTGTGGGATGATCCCAATTTCTGGCTGCCCCAGAAGCCTGTGGTTGGGGTGTCCTGGTTCGAGGCGGTTCAATATTGCGATTGGCTTGCCGGAACAACCGGACGCAGGTATCGTCTCCCTACCGAAGCGCAGTGGGAGCGCGCCGCTCGCGGCGGTCTCGAGGGCAAGCAATTTCCCTGGGGAGACGATCCCCCGCAATCGCTCCCGAAGTATCACGAGCGCTGGATTCTCGGACCCGAACCGGTCGCCCATTACACGCCCAACACCTTTGGAATTTTCGACATTTGTGAGAATGTACACGAATGGTGCAGTGATTGGTATCAGCCCGACTATTACGCAACTTCCGCCGATCGCAATCCCCATGGGCCGCAAACCGGCGAGCGCCGTGCCTCGCGCGGAGGCTCCTGGCGACATCACGTTAAGGTGGCGCGCTGCGCGGCTCGATCCAGCCTGCCCCCTCAATTCAGATACGCTGACTATGGATTCCGCGTAGCCTGCGATTGCGCCTGATCCAGCTCATCGTCGGGCTGAAAGGATGTTAAGAATCTCGCGCAGGCCCTGCTGAATCTGTTTCAGATCAGATGCGGGCCTTTCAGGAAAAGGCAGCGGCGTCTGCTTCTTCTCACCTTTGTTCTCTGCGCGCAGCTGCTGGCGCGCCCCAGCTATAGTAAACCCTTCCTCGTAAAGTAGCTTTTTTATGTGCAGTACATTCTCCACATCTTTATGACGATACATCCGCTGGCCCGTGCTACTTTTGACCGGTTTAAGCTGTGGGAATTCAGTTTCCCAAAAACGTAACACGTAGGCTGGCAACCGGCATAGTTGGGCTACTTCTCCTATGCGGAAATAAAGCTTTTCAGGAATTACAACTTCGTCTGTTTTCGCCGCTTTAGACACGCGCGGACTGACCCGAGCTTCAGAACCAGTTGCCATGGCAGCTCATTAGTTCCCTCTGGCGTTTCTAGCACGACTGGGCCTTAGGAGCAACCCCGCCGCTCAGCAAGAGGCGCTAAGGTGATCAAAACTTGTAAAGCATCGCGCCTGCACGTCGATCTAAGGTGAGTGCGGCCAAAGTGGCGGTGGCGCATTAAAGCTTTCTAATCATCTGCCGATAGTCTAATTGCAGGGAACTAGTAGGGAAAGCTCAGGCCAGGAGATTGCGATGAGAATTGACTTAAACACGACCGTCGGGCAAGCACCGGAGGCTGCAGAATCGGCCAATTCCCGATTGCGATCGGCATCAGCTCCAGTCGGCAACGAAGCGCCATCCGACGTCGCCAGGTTCTCTCCGGACTATGTCCGGGTGCAGACTCTTGCCGCTGCGGTTGGCCAGCTTCCCGAGGTACGACAGGACAAAGTTTCGGCTTTGTCGGAAGCCGTGCGCGGCGGACTTTATGCGGTGACCTCGGAGCAGACCGCCGCAGCATTGGTCTCTCATATGCTAGGTGTTGCCTGATCAGGTTTTCCGGAGCACGTTATGAGCGAGATCGGTCCCGAACGTGTGGAACCCGCCGTACGTCTGCCTGAGCGGCTGGGACACGAGCCGCAGCGTGAGCCCCGGCCTCGGCCAAGACGCCCACCAGCACCGGTTTCCAGCAGCTCCGAACCAGACAGCAATCCCGAAGCCCCACAGCACCAGATTGACAGCTTGGCTTGAAACCGGATCGACCAGCATGGATCAAGGGATCTCCTCCGTGAACGAAGCGCTTGAAGGGCGGATCGGCTTGATGCGTGAGTTAGCAGACTCCCTCGAGCGCGCGCAGGCCGCAGTCCTCGGCTCCCACATCGCACAGCTTCGCGCGCAGACGAAGCGGCAACGAGAGCTCTGCGAGCAATGGCGGTTGGTTTCCGAAATCGCGCCCGGGCGCATCTCGTCCACCCCGGCAGGGCGTAACGTTGCAAACTCGCATGATGCAGATATTGGCCCTGCAGGCGAACGGCAGCGGGCATTGCTGCTCGATTTGGCCGAAGTAGTAAGTCGGTTAAGCCATCTGAACCGCGCTTACGGCGCATTGCTGCGGCGGGCAAGGCGTACGGTGGATATCTTCTGTCGAGTTCTCGAAAACTCGGGTGTGACCTACACCCACCCCCCGTTGCAACCGGTATCCCCATCACAGCCGCCTTCGATAGGATCAACCCATGTCTAGCCTAATTGGAATCATGTCGATTGCGACTGGGGCGTTGGGAGCCGAGCAAGGCGCCCTGGATGCCACGACCAATAACGTGGCTAACGTCAACATCCCCGGCTACTCCAGGTTGCAACCAGTACTGACGGAGAGTGAACCTGTCACAGTCGGCTCGCTTACGTATGGGACCGGTGTTTCTCTCGAGAAACTGCAGAGCCTGCGCGATCCCATCCTGCAGCTCCGCATCGAGGAGGAAACCCAGCAGCAGGGGCAATTGAATGCCGCGATCGTGCGCGGAGGCTGGTATTTTGCGCCGCGTAGCGCCGCTGGGTGACATTCCAGCCGTCATCCTGCAGTCTATCCGTTATCGAAAACGCGCCTAAATGGCGATCTCTTCTAAATCCTGCCCCAGGACTTCCCAAACCTTGCGAAGCAAGGATTCGGCGGAAAAAGGCTTCGGCAGATAGAACATCTTGGTCGTCGCGCTATCTTTCCCAGTGGCAACATTCTCTGGATAACCAGATGTGAAGATTACCCTTAAATCGGGATTGATAATCCTGAGTTCCTTGGCTAGGTCGCGACCGTTCTGCCCCGGCAAGATCACGTCCGTCAGCAGCACTTGCACCGTCCTGCCATGACGCTCAAACATGCCCTTCGCTGATACCGCGTTGCGCGCTTTCAGCACACGATATCCCGCGCTCTCCAGGATCTCGGCGGTGGATTTCGCGCACAAAAGCTTCATCCTCCACCAGCAAAATAGTTCCCCTTGCTGGGATCCGCGTGGTGGGTCTGCCAGGCGCTTGCGTTCTCTCCGCAGCTAGTTCAGCTTGGTTCACTTCCCCTCCTGACACCACGGATCAGCCGCACGCCAATGCCCTAACCTTATGCGGTACGTCCAAACGGTAAGTTGCTATAGTTTTAAAAGGTTTACGATTTTCCAACCGCAGGCGAGGCTGAGCGTGGGCCTGTCGATCCGAGCGTCGCTCAGCATTTTGGGAAGGAATACGATAAAACTCGGGAATTTTTTCCGGGTCGGTGTGCTGGAAGCTGATGCCGCCATCCGGGTCCCATGATTGAGAGGTGGCGCTCCCCAGTGGACTACATTAAATCAATCAGCCGCTGTAGGCGCGGCAACTTGAGAGCTTGAATGAACCCTAAGCAACACGCAGAGAACATCGTTGCCCGGTTGAGGCGCGCTGGTCACCAGGCATTCCTTGTCGGCGGATGCGTCCGCGACTTACTGCTCGGTCGTGAGCCCGCTGATTTTGATGTATCTACCGATGCCACGCCCGATCAGGTGATGGCAATCTTCCCAGAAACCTACGCGGTGGGCGTGCAGTTTGGGGTCGTCTTGGTACCGCAATCTGGCGAGGAGGACACACACAACCACCAGCATGGCAGCGTCGTTGAGGTTGCAACTTTTCGTTCTGACATTGGTTACAGTGACGGACGTCACCCCGACGAGGTCCGCTTCAGCAGCGACCCGCGGCAAGATGTTCTGCGCCGTGATTTCACCATCAACGGTCTGCTGTTCGATCCCGTCACCAATCAAGTGCTGGATTTTGTAAACGGGCGCAATGATCTGGAAGCCAGGATCATTCGCACCATCGGCGATCCCGAACGCCGGTTCGCAGAAGACAAACTGCGCATGCTACGTGCTGTGCGCTTCTCCTCGCGTTTCGACTACGCAATTGAGCCGGCAACATTTCAAGCCATTCAGAAGCTCGCCTCGCAGGTTCATCAGGTTTCCCGCGAGCGTGTTCGAGACGAACTTACCAAGATTCTGACGGAGGGGCATGCCCGCTCTGCTTTCCTTCTGCTTGATCGCACCGGGCTGCTCCACGAGTTGCTACCTGAGATCGAAGCCATGAAGGGTGTCTCACAACCTCCCGAGTTCCATCCCGAGGGAGACGTTTTCGTGCATACTTTGCTTTTGCTCCAGCACCTGCCACAACCCTGTTCGCCTACTCTGGCCTGGGGTGCCCTGTTGCACGACGTCGGCAAACCGCCGACTTTCCGCATCGCGCCTGAGCGCATCCGCTTCGACGAACACGTCGAAGTAGGAGTCAAAATGTCGGAGGAAATCTGTCAGCGAATGCGTTTCTCCAACGAGGACACTGCGCAAATCCTGGCGCTGGTCGACAACCACATGCGCTTCGCAGATGCGCAAGGCATGAAAGACTCCACCTTCAAGAAGTTTGTTCGCATGCCGCACTTCGAGGAACATCTGGAACTACATCGCATCGATTGTCTGGCGAGCCATGGCGACCTCAGCCTTTACGACTTCACTCGGGAAAAACTGGCGGACATGCCGGCGTCAGTCGTGCGGCCTGCTCCGCTGATCACCGGTGATGACCTAATCGGAGCAGGTTATAAACCCGGGCCCCGTTTCAAGGATATTTTGTCCGCCGTTGAGGATGGCCAACTGGAGGGACGATTCCACACTAAAGATCAAGTTATGGATTTCGTGGCGCACGAATTCCCTGTCTCGGAATCTTCCGACGCTGAGCGATCTTGTTGATCCCGTTTCGGGAAAAATCGCAGTTTGAGACGAAATGACCACGCTTACGAAAAATCTTGTCAAGCCCCCTTTTTTGCCAAAATCCTGCGAAGCCGTTGAATCTATGCCAAATATTTTGGGAATTATATACTTTAAAAACCAAATGAATTAAGTCCTTTTCTATCAGTTGCTTACAGGCGTTATCCTCTAGTACAATCACACTCTAGGCGGGCCGTTATCGGTTTGTTAACGGTCAACAAGATGGCACGTCCAGTTTATAGCTACAGGCTGTGGTTGGCTTGTAACAGGCTTTTGTAATTGGTGAGAATATGCTATTTGCCAGATTGGCAAATTGTGATGAGAATTATTGTATGAAGGCGGCGAAGAAAAAGGCCAAGCGAACGTATCAAAAACCAGTGTCACTTTACCCGATGAAGTTTGAGGATGCGATCAAGCGGCTCCTACAGGCAAAGCCGATGCCGAAGAAAGCCTCACGAAAATCCGCCGAGCCTCGCTAGCTGCTCGTTCAGTTTGATACCGCGTTTCAGCGTAGCGAAGAAACTTTCCACGGCATTGGTTGAAATCCTGCGACCATCTTCTGTCACGGAATATTTCTTTTCCTTGTGACGGATCACGTCGTGCTTCGGAAACTCATCGCGGCAGAAGTAGTATACGGTTGCTTCGTCCGTGTTGAGTTGTGTTCCCTGTGCAATGGATTCGCGGAGAACTGGTTTCAGATTTTCTACGGTCACGCGGGGCACGGAAAATGAACGGGCACGTCCAGCTTCATCCACAAGGTTCCGTTCAACCATCGTGACCACTGGAACCTTCTTGCTTCGTTCCGGTGTTGGATGGCCGGGGTTGCCACGTTCTTTCCCGCCGATGTATGTTTCATCCACTTCCACTGTGCCGCTCAGTGGTTTGGACTTTAGAAGGGACTCCTGAGCCATCGCATAGCGGATGCGATGAGTCATAAACCACGCGGATTTGTACGTGATGCCCAGCATACGGTGTAGCTGGTGAGAACTCATGCCCTTCTTACTGGCGCACATGAAGTGAATTGCCGTGAGCCACTTGTTAAGTGGAATGTGGCTGTCCTCAAAAATAGTGCCGACTGTCACGGAAAATTGCCCTTGGCATCCACGACACTTCCACACGCCTTTGCGAACGGGTGTTATCGATTCTGGATTTGCTTCTAGTCGATATGCTTCATTGACCAGCCCGCAGTGTGGGCAAACAGGGCCATCCGGCCAACTTAATTTTTCAAGGAATCTTCTTGCTTGGTCTTCGTCCGAGAAATTCTGAGCCACATTTCGGAGGTTCATACTTGGTTACCTCTCTTTTTGGCCTCTTGCTAACCAAGTGCATTCTGCATGAATTCTATCGGTTTGTCAAGTATATAATTCCCAATATTTTCTTGGAAAGTGTGTCATAAGACCCCCCTCAAAACTGCTATTCTGAAATTAGAGGGACAATTTGTAGGCTGAGCCTTCCCGTTTCTAGCAAAATCAGCAAACCATATGAAAGTCACCGATAAAGACGTCGCCTATGTAGCTGACTTGGCCAATTTGGAACTAACCAGCGAGGAACGTGCGCGCTTGCTGCGTGACCTCAATTCCATTCTTGATTATGTTAATCAGCTCAACGAACTCGATACCTCAAATGTACAGCCCATGGCCCAGGTTTTACACCGATATAGCGACGAATCGCAGAAGGGTGTCGAGAATTTCGTGTATGCCAGCCGGGACGATATTCATGAGAGTTTGCGCAAGTCGCTAGCGCGGAAAGTCGCTCTGGCGAACGCTCCCGAGACCGATGGAACATTCTTCCGCGTGCCCAAAGTCATTGAAAGATAGTGGTCAGCGGTCAGTGGTCAGTGTTCTGTAATCGGTGATTTGCTGACCGCTGATCACGGGTCACTTTTTATGAATCTCAGTTCCCTGACCATCAATGCTGCCCGCTCCGCTGTACAGGAGGGCAAAACCACCGCCGCAGCGCTGGCTGAAGCCTGCTACGCAAAAATCGAAAGCGACGATCCGCAGATTGGCGCGTACTTGACCCTCGCGAAGGATCGCGCCTTTGCCAAAGCCGCTGAAATTGATGTGCTGGCGGCGAAGGGTGAAAAGCTGCCGCCCCTCGGCGGCGTGCCCGTGGGAATTAAGGATGTGATGGTCACGCGCGACGCCCGCACCACCGCTGGATCGAAGATTCTGGGCAACTATGTTCCTCCATATGACTGCACCGCGGTCGCACGGCTGGAAGCAGCCGGCGCAGTCGTGCTCGGAAAGACTAATTGCGACGAGTTCGCCATGGGATCGTCGAATGAAAATTCAGCTTGGCGCCCGGTTCACAACCCCCGTGATCTAAGCCGGGTGCCGGGCGGCTCTTCCGGTGGTTCCGCCGCCGCCGTGGCGGCCGATATGGCTGTGGTCGCACTGGGCTCCGATACTGGAGGTTCCATTCGCCAGCCTGCTTCCTTTTGCGGAGTGGTTGGACTCATGCCCACTTATGGCCGCGTTTCGCGCTACGGACTGATTGCTTTTGCTTCCTCGCTCGATCACATCGGCCCGTTGAGCAAAACGGTAACCGACGCCGCCATCGTGCTGCGCACCATCGCCGGCCGCGACCCCATGGATTCAACTTCCGCCGATGTGCCCGTCCCAGATTACGTGGCGGAGCTGGGAAAACCGGTTCGCGGACTCAAGATCGGCGTGCCCAAAGAATACTTCGGAGAAGGCCTGGACGCGGAGGTTCAGATGGCAGTCGAGACGGCGATTCAAAAGCTGGCAGCCTTGGGCTGCGAGATCATCTCTCTGTCGCTACCTCATACCAAATATGCGATATCAACCTATTACATCGTCGCCACTGCGGAGGCTTCATCCAATCTGGCACGCTACGATGCAGTTCGCTACGGATTTCGTGCCAAGGGCGCGCACACGCTCTCCGAAATGTACAAGCGCAGCCGCGATCAGGGATTTGGAACCGAGGTCAAGCGGCGCATCATGCTCGGTACCTACGCCCTCAGCGCCGGCTACTACGATGCCTATTACTTGAAGGCACAGAAGGTTCGCGCATTGCTGGCGCAGGATTTTGAGGAAGCTTTTAAGAAGGTAGATGCAATCGTTACGCCGACCAGCCCTACGGCCGCATTCAAGTTGGGCGAAAAAGTTGATGATCCGTTGGCTATGTACCTGGCCGACATTTATACGGTGACCGCCGATCTCGCCGGTATTCCGGGGATTTCCATCCCCTGCGGGGAGACAAAGGAAGAGCTGCCGATTGGGTTGCAGATTCTGGGCAAGCATTTCGACGAAACCACGATCTTGCGCATAGCACACGCGTATGAGCAAGCGCGAAACGCGTAGGATACGCGCGAGAGCCTGCCCTGAGAAGGGGCTTCTGGAGAGCGCAGCTAGGCCGGCCTACAACGGTTCGTAATATCGTTCTCCCGCGCAACTGCGGCACAGGACTTTGCCGTCGCGCCGGACTTCGCGGCGAAAACTAATTCCTTCGCCGCAAATATCGCAGACAATTCGTTCGCCTTTGTATCCGGGAAATTCCTCGGGAGGCAGCTCGACCTTCACCCATTGCGTAGTGAATAGGTCGTCATCCACGATTTCGCGATAAGCCAGCATCTGCTGGCTATTTTTGTCGCAAATTTCCGGATGCAACTGGCGAGCCAGTGCTTTCGAAGATTCCTTCGCTGCGATTCGCACTGCCTTACCCGTGCTGACGTCTACGAACGTTGCTGCGACTTTGCCCCAGTCGCGGAATTTCAGCGCCCGCTTGCCCAGGCGGCAGCCGGTAACCACTGCGACCGCATCAGTCGCGCAGCGATCAATCTCCACGAAGGTGACGAGCCGCTTTCGGTCCTTGCCGCGGGGGTCATCGATGCCGAGCTTTGCCAGGCCAACCATCGCCAGGCGTACACCGAGTACTTGTCCGGCGCACAAGTGTCCGTGAGCTTGCTCCGCCTCGCGCAGGTATTCGTCCAGAGATTTCATGCAAGACCGCTTGTTAATTCAAACCCAAGGAGAAAAAACAATGAAGTCTAATTCTAGATCGAAAACACTGCTTGTAATCTTGCTATCGGCTACGCTGCTTGCCACCGGCTGCAGCGCACATTGGATCAAGGTCGCGCTTGCCGACCTGCCCGTCCTCCTGCAAATGGCACTTAACATAGGCAGTCTTGCCACCACCCTGCAATCCGGAAAGCAGCTCAGCGCAACCGACGCTGCAGCCATTCAAAACATCTCCAACCAGGCAAGCCGGGATCTGAATTTGCTGCAGACCCTCTACAACGAGTACGAGGCAAGTCCGAGCGCCACTACGATCCAGGAGATCCAGAATGCAATCGCCGATATCAACAACAATCTGCCGGCTCTGCTGCAAGCGGCGCATGTCGCGGACCCAGTGCTCTCCGCCAGGGTTACGGCAGCCGTCAACCTCATACTCACCACGGTCAACAGCTTTGCTGCTCTCATCCCTCACTCGGCGGCGTCAGCTAGTGTTCAACGGGTCACCCGCAAAGCAGTGACAGTTCCGCGGCCGGGAGATTTGAAAAAGCAGTGGAACCTGCAGGTATGCGGTCCCAGCGGAAAAGCCGAACTGGACTCCGCCCGCCTCTCCTGCGCAGTTCGCTGAACTTTCTGACCCGCCCGCACGCCGTGCCCCGCGATTTCAGCCACAGCTTTGCGTTTGGATTTCCATCCCAGAAGCCCTGGAGTCTGAAGTCGCGGCCGCACGGCGTGCGGCTTCTTTGGTTCGTCCAGAAATCGCCTGGTCCTGACTCGCTCATGAAGTGTGCGACGATGTTTGCGGAATCGCGCGCAGCCGATGCCCCACCACGAAGATGTAGTGCAGGCCGGAGATTATCGTGAACGCAAATACTGCCCGCAAACACGTTAAGCGTGTAATTGCGACCCACCGGCTGTGCTTGATCTCCAATAACAGAACAAAGAACACCGCAGCCACCTGAGCGAACGTATTCGCTTTTCCAAAAATGCTGGGGCTGAAATCGCGCAATCCGGCGATGGCATACAGAACTGCGCTGGCCGCCAAAATGGAGATGTCCCGGCTGAAAACCAGCACCGTAAACTTCCACGGAATCTTGTGCAGAATCGAAAGCACCAGAAAAACCGTGCTGAGCAATAGTTTGTCAGCAATCGGATCGAGGTATTGCCCCAGTATGGTTTGCTGCTTTAGGGTGCGGGCCAGCAAACCATCCAGGCCATCGCTGACTCCGGCAAGCACGAACAAAATCAGCGCCGCTTGATAGCGCCCTTCCACGAGTTTGATGACGATGAAAGGCAGGAACACCATTCGCAGCAAGGTGAGCTGATTGGGAAAGCTCAGAACTTGCGACAGCTTCACTGGCGCTCCTCGCGGGTCGGCTCCATTGTTGCGATTGTCGCCGGGAAAGGCTGGCTTGGCAAGCCACGGGCTGCTGCAACTATCTCAGTGCACAGTTCGTGCCGCGAAAATTGGCCCCTCTTGCAGGGGAGTAGGCCAGTAAACATAGATACACAAATGTGTCATGACGCCGGCGAGTTACCCCCGGGGACTTTTGTAAATACCCAACTTTTTGTCACTTCACACGTCTAAGTCACCAATATGTTTTTGGGCGGTGAGAACCTCTCCTCGTCCCAAAAGCGGACACGAATCTTTCACTTTCGGAACAAAGTGAAGGAACCCTGAGCAGCTGGCTTGCGTATCTGAGGAAGTTAGTGGTACGCAGGTCAATATTGCATCGGCAGCGGGGAGTCTGGAGCACAGTTATGCAGGACCGGCAGAACGGAACCCCTGGAGTCGTTGAAAGTTTTCTCAAGAATAGCGATCCCCATGTACAAGAGGTGGTAAAAACTGCGCACGAGGAATTGCGGCTGCTGTTGCGCCAGCGCGCTGAGATCATGAAAAGAATTGGCACTTTGAAACAGACTATCTCAGGCTTGGCCAACTTGTTTGGTGACGAAATTCTGGGCGAGGACTTGATGGAGTTGGTGGACCGCAAGACCGGAGGGCGCCAGCCGGGATTCACCAAAGCTTGCCGCCTGGTCTTGATGGAAGCCCGCAGCCCGCTCAGTGTGCGCGAGGTATGCGATCGAATTCAGCAGCGCATGCCGACGGTGCTCCTTCGGCACAAGGATCCACTCGCGTCCGTCACAACCGTACTCAACCGCCTGGTGGACTATGGCGAAGCTCAGAGCGTGCAACGGCCCAATGGCCGGCGCGCCTGGCAATGGATCTCCGATCCAGCAGTAATGTCACAACCGCGCCAGACGGGCGCCATGCCCGATTCGCACGTGTAGTTCGAACTCTCCGGTCCAGCTGTTTTCCGAATTTTGGCGGTTCTCACGTCCTAGGCGGGCAGCAGCATTCCTTTCTCCAAGTGTCTGGTCACGTGCGCGTAGGAAGCAGCATGGGGATCGTGGGTGACCATAACAATCGTCTTGTGAAAATCCTCGTTCAATCGCTTCAGAATCTCAAGAATTTCGCCGGCCGAGTGACTATCAAGGTCGCCGGTAGGTTCGTCGGCAAGCAGCAGCGTGGGATCGCTCACTATCGCGCGAGCAATCGCCACCCGTTGTTCCTGCCCGCCTGAAAGCTGCTTGGGAAGATGGTTGGCACGGTCCTCAAGCCCGACCAGCTTTAAAGCCGTCATCACATGCTCCCGGCGTTGCTGCGCATTGAGCTTGGTTAGCAGGAGCGGCAGTTCAACATTTTCAAAAGCGGTGAGAACCGGGATGAGATTAAATGTTTGGAAAACATATCCAATATGCTCATTGCGCCAGCGCGCGGACTGGCGATCACTGAGGCGAAATACGTTCTCGCCCAATACCCGGAGTTCTCCTGAGGTGGGCCGATCAATTGCCGCGATCATATTTAACAGCGTCGTCTTGCCTGAACCGGAAGGCCCCATGAGTGCGAGGAAGTCCCCGGCCCCAATCTCGATCGACACGTCATCCAGGGCTTTCACTTCGAAGGCGTCGCGCTTGAAAATTTTGTTGACATTCTGCGCCTGAACAACTTTGGCTTGGGTGGCTGTATTCGCGATGGTGGCAGTGCTCATGATTGCCCCTTGATTTTAATTTTGTCTCCGTCCTTCAAGCTTGGCGGCCCGGCGGTTATGACGTTCTCGCCCCCATTTAATCCCTTTACGATGAACCCGCTGCTCCGTTGCGAAACCACTTGCACTTCGCGCTCGAGCGCTTTGCCATTGAAGGCAATCAGCACGACCTTCTTGCCGTTGTGATCGTGAATCGCGGAAGTCGGTACTAATATCCCAGCAACTTCTGGGCTCACAGATGTTTTTGTTTTGTCAGCCAGAAACTTCACCGTAGCGTTCATCTCCGGGCGCATGTATTCGTCCGGATTGAGGATTTGGACCTTTACCTGGACGGTTGCTTTCTGACGGTTGGCTTCGGGCGAAATCTCATGAATTTCGCCGTCATACTTGCGGTCCGGGTAGGCGTCCACTCCGACAATGCCTTTTTGCCGAGGGCCGAGTTTGGCGAAATCGTCCTGCGCGATGTCGAGTTCCACTTGAATATCGTTAAGGTCAGCGAGAGCAACCACTTGACCTTGCGGCCCGCCTTCTGCCCCACTGGCAAACTGCGCGGTTACGAGCTCACCTTTCTCAGCTGTTCGTTCGAGAATCGTGCCGCTCACTGGAGCACGAATCACGGTTGCGTCCAACCATGATTTTGCGTAAGCCTCCTGGCCTTCTGCCTGCAGTAACGCACCTTTGGCACGTGCAATCTCTTCCGCACGGGGTCCGATCTTGGCAAGTCGCAAACCTTTCTCCAGGGAATTGACCCGCTGCTGGTCGGCCTCAAATTTCGCGCTGGCATCGTCGAAGGCTTGCCGCGAAACCACCCCTTGTGCCCACAGTTGGCGATCGCGATCCAGAGTCAATTTGTCATTGGCGAGCGTAGCCCGCGCTTCGTCCAGATTATGTTGCGCCTGATCGATTTCCTCCGGCCGCGACCCATGTTCCAGTTCCTCCAGGTAAGCACGAGCGTTTTCCGCCGCCCCTTTAGCTTGCTCATATTGAGCGCGAAATTCGTCATCTTCGAGCCGCACCAGCATTTGACCCTGCTTGACCTTATCGCCTTTTTCCACCCCGATCCACGCAACCCTCCCTGTGACCTTTGAGTTCACGTTGATCTTATGGTGAGGCACAATGTAGCCGCTGGCCGTGAGAACCACACCGGCAACATCCCCGCTGTTCTCTGCCTGCGCACGCACTACCTCGACCTCGGGGACACCCGAATCCAATAGCCTGAAGGCGATGCTCCCCACGCCAAGCAGGGCAACGACCGCAATTCCGATGATGATGTAGCGTCGGGCCCAAGGCGCCGACTCTCCGCCAGGTGCTGAGCGGTCTATTCGCAGGCCTTGCAATTCGGCGTGTTTCGTGTCAAGCGGCATATATCAGCTATAGCTTAGGCACAGTCGAGAACCTACACACCACATCTTCCTAATCTCTCAACGAAGCCAGTATCTCGCGTCGGGCGGCATGCCACGCCGGAGCAATTCCGCCGAACAAGCCCATGATCACGGCAAAAATAACTGCCGAGCCTACCACCCCCGGCGTCATACGCAAGCTGAACACGGCTTCGCTGAATGTGACCGGATTGTTTGTACCGGTCGTCATACCGTTAAACGGCAGCATCAATACAATCCCGACCAGCGCACCCAGCAGGGACAGCATGACGGACTCGAAAACAAACGAAGTCAGAATGCTGGGCCGGGAGAAGCCGATTACTCGCAAGGTAGCGATCTCCCGCGCACGATAGGCCACAGCTGCGTACATGGTGTTCATGGCGGCAAAGCAAGAGCCAATTCCCATGATCACAGCTACGATCATGCCAACGAACTTGATGGGAGTGCCGGAACTGGTCTGCTTCGCCCAATAATCGGTCTCCAGCATGCCGTTGAGTTTCAGCCGTTGATCATCGCTCACACGGTTTTTCAATGCATCGGCCGCAACCGGATCGGTGGCGCGGATAAGCACCGAGTTGTAGGTGGTGCGGTCAAAGTCAGCGGCCAGCTGGTTAACGTCGCCCCAGATTTCCGAATCGTGCGCCGTGCCGCCGGCATCGAAAATGCCAACGATCGTCCACGGCCCCTTGCCAATCCACATGCTGTCACCGATGTTGGCCTGCGCAAAGCGGTTGTGAATTGACTTGCTGACGACGATCTCGCGCTGCCCGGCGTTGAACCAGCGGCCAGCCACCAGCTTGGCTTCGGGGCGCATCGCAATACCACTAGCCGAGAGATATCGCACCGTGACGTTGGTTTCCCCGGTGCCGTCGTTTCTGGGCAGGACGACTACCAGCAAATCTTCCCCGGAAATCAAAGGTTGGCCCTGGGCATCGCGTGCCACGCCGGGCAGATCTTTCATAATCGGTAAAGCGTCGCGATCCACGCCGCCCGCGGCCAGCTCCGCAGTTGAACCTTTCCGCAACACCAGCACATTCAATGGGTCGCCACTACCGCGAAATGCGGCATTGAGGCCAGCCAGCAGCGCCATGATGAAAATGGCGGTTGTGACGGTCAACGCAATTCCCAGCGCGGTCATGATGGTTGCGCTCTTGCGCAGCTTCAGGTTCCGGACATTGTATTGAATAGGAACCGCCATATTTGTCTCCGCTAGCCGATGTGCCTTAGTCCCTCGACAATGTTTCGCCGTGAGGCATTAAACGCGGGCACAAACGAACTTACCAGTCCCACAGTCGCTCCCACCAGGACCGCGACTATCACCTCCGGTACACTGAAAGACACCCCCGTGAGGAACAATCCCATTTGCGGCGACCGGGCCAGCACATAAACCAGCCCTGAGGCCGCAATCGCGCCCAGCAATCCGCCAAACGCTGCCAGACTCACGGATTCGCCCATAAACAACGCCAGCACCGTTCCGCGCGTGAAGCCCAGGGTTTTTAATAGCGCCACTTCCCGAGTGCGTTCGCGGATGGACATCGCCATGGTGTTCGCCGAAACCAACAGAGTGGCAAAGACCACAGCCGCACAGATGCTGAGAATGAAGCCCTTCACATTGCCCAGCATGGCAATCCAATCCAGGTTGAAAGCCTTCTCGCTCTCAGATTTGGTGGGCCGGTCCGTGTTGCGAAATTGCGTGTCGATGGCCTTTGCTACTTGCGGCACACTTTGTGGCGAGTCGGCCAGCACACCGAAGAAGCCCACGTAACCCTTTACTCGCGGCCAGCCCTCATCGATGTAGGTATTGTTGAAGTACACGGTTTCTGTCGGTTGCGGCGCCGTAAACATGCCGCGTACCGTAAGCTCCAGGTCGAGCGGGAAAATTGTGCCCTTGATGTGAATGCGGTCACCAACTTTCCATCCATATTTCTTGGCTAACTCAGCATCCGCCACGCATCCGGCCCGGTCTTTTTTCCACGCTTCCAGTTGGTCCGCCGGAATGTGAAAGTCCCTCTGCACATCGAAAATCTCATTCGGGTCTGTACCGAATTGCGCGAAAAAGTGTTCCGGCTTGTCATCAATATATTGACCGCCAAACCAGGTTTCATTGACCACATTCTTCACGCCAGCGATCGAGCGGATTTTCTCGCGATAGGAGATTGGCAAAAATTGCGCCAGCGAAACCTTGTGGCGCACTATCAATCGCTGAGCCGATTCCGCAGTGCCCTCCGACATGTAGAAGGCGCGCCAGATGGTCATCATGACCGTCAGCAATAACAGGGAAAAACTGATGCTCAGCAGCGTCAGCAAGCTGCGGCGCTTGTTGCGAAACGCATTCTTACGGACAAACCTGGGCAGGGTCATGTTCGAACTCCAGGAGAAACATGGTGCGCTATCGGGCGGGGCTCGCGGATAGAACTAAGAATAGCTGATGGACCCACCCGCCACAACCAGCTTCCATCAACATCATCTGTCAACCACTTTCCGTTAGGCAGTGGAGATCGTCACCGATCCAAAGTGACAAATGTCATTCGCACTCTCTCTTTATATAACGGCCGGGGAAGAGAAATGTCACGACCACGAGTTTTCCTTGGTTCGTCGAAAGACGTGGTCTTGGGAGAGGCATCTTTTTCGCCGTTACTACTTGTGAAATCACTTTCGTAACTCCCCTCCTGTCCAGAGTCGAGCTATGCTAATGGTCACTCCTCCCTCCGGAAGCCTCGCCAGATCGCTACGGCCTTTCTTCGCCTGTGCGAGGGGCAGGGAGCAATGTCGAATCAAATCGGACGTTTTGAAATAGTCAGCGAAATCGCGCATAACGACGCCAGTTCCGTCTACAAAGCTACCGACACGGAAAGCAAACAAACCGTGGCATTAAAAGTGATCCGCCTCGCGTCGCTCGGCGAGCAGGGGGCGGCGCTGGTGAAGAGCATTCTTGAAGAGGCCGAAGCCAGCAAGGTTCTCAACAGCCACAATATTGCTCTGTTATACGGTGCGGGAGAAATTGAGGGCAATCTCTGCGCGTCCATGGAGTACGTCCAAGGCAACAGCGTGGCCACCATGCTGGCCCGCAAAGAAGGATTTTCGATCTGGGATTTGCAGGATATTGCCCGCCAAAGCTGTCAGGGACTCGATCACGCTCACATCCGCAAGGTCTTTCATTGTGCCTTGGAGCCCGCCAAAATCATGGTGCAGTGGGATGGTATCGTCAAAACCCTGGGATTCGGCGTCTCGAGCACCGGACTCTATGCCTCGCAGGCTTGCGGCAAGCCCGCGCAAGTTCTGCACTACATGTCTCCCGAGCAACTCAAGGGAGACCCCCTTGATGCCCGCTCGAACCTGTTTAGCCTTGGGGCCATTCTGTACGAGATGGTCACTGAACGTAAGGCGTTCGAGGGAGAAGACGCGGACCAGGTCCGCCAGGCCATTCTGGAAAACACACCTGTCGCCCCAGACCAGATCAATCGCAAGATTCATCCCGGCCTGAATGCCGTGATCATGAAGGCAATCGCCAAGGCGCCGGAAGAGCGTTACCAATCCGGACAAGAACTGGTGAACGATCTGGAGAAATGCAAGGAAAGCACAGCCAAAGCGGCAGCCAAACCTGCCGCGCCAAAACCGGCCGCAAAAGCACCAATCAAACCAGCCCAGGCTCCTGCGGCGCAAGCGCCGCTCACTCGGGCGGCTGCGGCCACAGGCGGCCCGACCAGTCGTCCGACGGCAACAAAAGCCGTAGCTTCTGGGCCGACGGAGTCACACCCGCTACCTCCAAAGAGCCCGGCTTCAGTTAATTCAGAAACCATGTCTGCAGCTGTCGAGGAGTCACAAACCGAGTCGCCGCGCATCGCGGTCGATCCGATGATGGACGAGAGCAGACAGCCAGGGGCCAGCGGCCCGAGCTTTTCCGACATCGATGAGTTGCCGCCTCTTAAAGAAGTCTATGTTGAGCCTCCGCCAATTTCGCACGAAACGTCAGAACCGATCGAGTCCGCGAAGCCGGTTGCGTCTAACCAGGCGGAGCCCGAAAAACCTAAAATGCGGCCGGGGGAAACGGCCAAAAAGGCAGTGGGGGAAATCAAGCAGACCCCTCCGCACCTGTTCATTTATTCGATTGCCGCTGCCGCCGCCATCATTCTGTTGGCCGTAGCAGGGATTGCCTATCACATCCACTCCGGTGAGGCGGATGATGACAGCATCCCGGTGGAGTCGACCTCGACCCAAGTCACGCCGTCGCCCGGCAATCCGCCGGCCCAATCGGCTGCACCTGCCGTCACTTCTCCACCCGCGCCAGCGACCGCACCGCCTGAAGTGGTTGCAGCGCCGCCGGCACAGGAAGCGCCACCGCTCTCGGTAACGCCCAAACACCCCCGTACGAAGAAGTCTGCGCGCGCGACCCGACAGGCAGCGCCAAGCATTGTTCCCGGACAGCTGAATGTCGATTCAAATCCTCCAGGCGCGCAGATCACCATCGATGGAAAGAAAGTAGCATCGCTCACGCCGCTTAACGTCATCGAATTGTTACCCGGTCATCACACCATCACCATCAGCAAGTCTGGCTACGCCTCCGAGACGCGTGCCATTGATGTCACCGCGGGAAGCAAATCGTCTGTCAGCGTGCAACTCGCTCCCACCACTGCAACCGTGGCTGCCAACAGCGACCCGGGGGGCGCAACCGTATGGATCGATGGTCGCGACACTGGCCGGACGACGCCGACCCAGATTTCTCTCGATAAGCCGGGCAGTCATACCTTCGTATTCAAGAAGCAGGGCTACTTGGATGAAACCGCTAACGCCAACGTGCAGATCGGGCAGACTCTGCAGTTAGCCCCCAGCTTGCGCCCGCTGGGCAATACCGACGACATCAAGATCGGCGGCAAGTTCAAGAAGGTGTTTGGCGGCTCCGAAACCGCTGGCATGGGAACTGTTAGTGTGAAGACTCAGCCCAAGGGTGCGCAGATCGCGGTCAACAGTCACGTCGTGGACAAATCTTCGCCCGTGACGTTCTATCTCAATCCCGGCAACTACGTGATTGACATCACGATGTCCGGCTTCAAGAGCATTGAAAAAGTGATCACGGTTGAGAAAAACGGTAAGGTTGTCGTTGAAGAAAACCTCGATCGAGAGTAAGAAGTCAGTGGCCAGTGCTCAGTGGTAAAACCGGCCCAGTGGTCACTGAACACTGCCACTGTACACGAGTCCTACATTGCCTCCGCGCTTGCACTCCAAGTGATAGACTTTGAAGTTTTCTTGGCGGAGATCTCTGATGAAAATCGAGTTGGTGGGGGTGGTAGGCGCCGGAACCATGGGCAACGGCATTGCCCACGTCTTCGTTCGCAGCGGCTACCGCGTTTTGTTATGTGATGTGCAGCAATCCTTCCTCGATCGGGCGCTCGAAACTATCGGAAAGAACCTCGATCGGGAGGTCAACAAGAATAAAATCACCATTGCCGATAAGTCCTCCGCACTGGCGCGTATCCAGTCCACAACTGAACGGTCTAAGCTCGCGGGTTGCGACTTTGTGGTAGAAGCTGCTACCGAGAAATTTGAAATCAAAGCGGGAATCTTTCGTGACCTGGACAAACTCTGCCGCCCTGAAGTCATTTTGACCTCGAATACCTCGTCGATTTCCATCACAAAACTCGCGGCCTTGACAAAGCGCCCCGATAAGATCATCGGGATGCACTTCTTCAATCCCGTTCCGGTGATGAAGCTGGTTGAAGTGATTCGCGGGCTGGCTACCACGCCGGAAACGTTTGAAACCGTCCGTGAGCTTGCTCTCAAGCTCGAAAAGACGCCGGTCGAGGTCAACGATGCTCCCGGATTCGTTTCCAACCGCGTGCTTATGCCTCTGCTGAACGAAGCCATGTACGCGGTCATGGAAAATGTCGCCACGCCCGATGCGGTCGATGAAGTCTTCAAGCTTGGCATGGCCCACCCTATGGGGCCTCTCACGTTGGCAGATTTTATCGGCCTCGATGTCTGCCTCGACATCATGCGAGTGCTGCAGGACGGACTCGGCGATCCGAAATACCGCCCTTGCCCTTTGTTGATAAAAATGGTGGATGCCGGCTGGTTGGGGCGCAAAACTGGACGAGGCTTCTACAAATACTGAAATAGCGGCCATTCCGCCAGTTGCCTGGCCCGATGTGGACTCCATGGAATACCCGAAAGGCTCACCGAATGACAATGCGGCTTACGTCTTGGGCTCCATCCTCGGCATATTGGCCGGGGTCCTCGATGTAAAAGCCGGAGACCTGCTGCTCACCGCTCTGTTTGTGCTTGGCTGCACTATGTTCTTAGGTGCGCTCCGCCCCGACAGGCCGTGGAGATGGACGCTTACGGTCGCGGTTTTTGTCCCGCTCGTTCAGTCGCTTGCCTACTTGTTCTTAACCCAGAAGCCGTATCCGGCGCAAATCTACGAGTCACTTCTTGGCTTTCTCACAGGTATCGCCGGAGCCTACGGGGGATCATTTCTGCGCCGGGGCGCGAAAGAACTTTTGCGCAAGTAGCCAGCAATTACTGCCCGGTTACCAGCGCCAGTACCAATCCCGACGCTGATGCCTACCGCTCAAAAGTATCGGCTATCTAGAAAGTTATCGCGTTTCCACAATTATCCCGGGTATGCTCTCTCAATGGGAGTATCTGTCTCGGTGCTGGCTAGTGGCAGCCGGGGAAACTCTGCCATCGTGGAAAGCTCGTCAACCCGCATTCTGGTTGACGCCGGTATTTCCTGCCGCGAGACCTTCAAGCGCATGAAGGCTGTCGAATGCGACCCGCACTCCCTGACCGCCATCGTTCTCACGCATGAGCACGCCGATCATGTTTTCGGCCTGCTAGTCTTGGCCCGGAAACTCAGCGTGCCGGTGTTTATGACCGGTGCCACGCATCAAGCCTGGGTGCGGGCGGTGCGCGAGGCCACCGGCGAGCCTCCGGATACGCAAAGCATTGAGTTTTTCTCCTCCGGTCGCACTTTTCAAATTGGCGACATCGAGGTTAGCCCGTTCACCATTCCACACGATGCTGTCGACCCGGTCGGTTTTACCTTCCGCGCGGAAGGCGTTAAGATCGGGTTCGTCACCGACCTGGGATACGTTCCCGCCAGCATCGGCGACCATCTGCGTGCCTGTGACGTCTTGGTGCTTGAGTCAAACCATGATCTGGAAATGTTGCGCTCCGGCCCTTATCCCTGGTCGGTTAAGCAGCGTGTAATGAGCCGCGTAGGGCATTTATCCAACGAAAAACTCGCAGAATTCTTTGCCCGGGACTATGATGGAAGTGCAACATTTATTGTGCTGGCCCATCTCTCGGAGCAGAACAATCATCCGGAGCTCGCCTTGCGCGCCGCGGAAAAAGCCCTTGGTCAGCGCCGGACGCTGGTGCAGAACCGTATCTTGCTGGCCAGGCAATCGGAAGTAATGCAACCAATACGGTTGTGAGTTGATCATTATTTGGTATGAGTCAGTGCGTTGATCCCATCATAGGGAAGATTTTAGCGGGCTGGCGCTATGACATTTCCGGCCTTGCACCCGAGATGCGTGGGGACTACGAAGATCACTTCCAGAGCTGCGAACGTTGCCGCAGCCGGCAGCGTCTGCACCGCACCATTGATATTTCGCTGATCGTCCTGGCTTCCGTCTCGGCAGGCATGTTCTTGCTGGCATTCGGCGTTATCCGTCACTTCGGCCCGCGCAACGCATTCTGGCTGGAGATCGCCGCCTTGGCCGGTTTCGCCTTATCAGCGCTGATCTGGCTGGTCGTGGCCGTGGCCACCCCCGCCCCTACGGTCATGGTGGATGCGGCCCGTATCGGCGCCCGCCATGTGCATGATCGTCTGCCTCAGGAAATCCGTGAACGTTTGCCGGAGGAATTGCGGGTTAAGCTAACCGGGTCATAGCTGCGTTTTAATGGATTTCCGTTTAGTTTTCGGATTACGTTCTTGCATCGACTTCTCTTCAAAGCTGTCCCATTGACGCTAATCGCTCTGCTGGCTACACCCACGGTGGAGTTGCTATCCGTCTCGAGACTCACGCAGCGCTCGGGATCGGTGGATTGTCACCAGCATCGGTCCGGAAGTACGCCCGCGCGCTCAACCAATTACACTTGCTGTAAAGTGGGGCATACCCCAGCCCTGCTGCCTGAACCCGTTAGCCTGCCGACCGATATGGCGCCGACTGCGGCAACTTCATCTCAATCGCCTCGGATTTCGAGCCGAACCATCGATGAGCGCAGATATAGTTCCTCCATTGGACTTTCTGCTTTAGTCCCCCTTCGCATCTGAAAGGACTCTCAGCCTTGGCGCTATATCGCGCTGGTGTGGGAGGAATACATGCGAAGTTTGATCTTCTGTGTCTTGCCATTTCTTTTTTCGGCTCTTTCCAGTTCGGCCCAAGATGCGCAGCCAAGGTCTGACGGCGATATGACCCAGATGAAAATGATGCAAATGCCGGCTTCATCTCTTCCGTCGTTTCATATCTCCTCAGGAACATCATGGCAGCCCGCCTCCGTGCAGGAACCTGGGTGGATGATCTCCACCGGTAATTGGCAACTCATGCTCCACGGCGTCGTATTTGTTACCTACAACCAGCCGGGCGGCCCGCGAGGCGAGGGGAAGGCCGAGTCGGTCAATTACGCCATGACCATGGAGCAGCATCGGCTTGGCCCAGGCACCCTTCTGCTCCGACAGATGTTTTCCGCCGAGTCTTTAACTTCGCCGCATCCCGGCTTCCCGGAACTTTTCCAGACCGGAGAGACATACCACGGCCAGCCACTAGTTGATCATCAGCATCCACACAATGTTTTTGCCGAACTGGCTGCGCTCTACACCTTGCCACTGAAAGACAAGGTCTTCTGGCTGCTCTATGGCGGACCCTCGGCGGAGCCGGCACTCGGACCTGCGATGTACCTCCATCGCCCGTCGGCAGCGGAAGACCCTGCAGCCCCGCTGGGACATCATCTGCAGGACTCGACGCACACCAGCTTTGGCGTGGTCACTACGGGATTCATCATCGACAAGCTGAAAATCGAGGCTTCCGCCTTCAACGGCCACGAGCCCGGCGAAGAGCGCTGGAGCATTCAGCCGGCAGCTTTGGATGCGTGGTCATTTCGCGGCACCGTCGCTCCCACCCGCAACTGGACTGCGCAGTACAGCTATGGCCTGCTGATCCACCCGGAAACGCTCGAACCGGGAAACCAGCGCCGGCAGACCGCCTCGCTTGAATACAGTCGCGCATTTTCAGGTGGGAAGCTCGGGAATGGAAATTGGGCGACCTCGCTGATCTGGGGACGAGTGCAAAAGAGTTTCGAGAGCTTCCCACTGAACAGCTATCTGCTGGAATCAACCTTTAACTTTGTCCGGCGAAACTATGCTTACACGCGCTTGGAGCTGGTTGATAAAGACGAGTTGTTTCCCAATGTGCCCACTCACCCCACGTATCGGATTGGAGCTTACACATTCGGCGGCGTCCGTGACCTCGTGCACAACCACACCTGGCAATTAGGCTTGGGCGCAGATGTAACTCTTTATTCAAAGCCATCGGTTCTGAATCCCCTTTACGGGAGCGATCCAGTCTCGTTTCACGTTTTCCTGCGCCTACGCCCAGGGCTGATGGTGCACGCAGATTGAGTAATCCACGCTCCCGTCCAGGAAACTGTTGCGCAGTATCCGACTACCTCTTTTCTGTGTCGACCACTCCTGCTTGAGATAATCTAAGAGAAAATCTGCTGGAGTCGTCTGTGTCGATCAACGGACCGGAAGAGCTGGAAGGCATGCGTACGGCTGGGCACATCGTCCGCGAGATGATTGCCGCGATGGCCCGTGCAGTACGTCCGGGAGTTACCACTGCCCAACTGGACAAAATCGGGGCCGAGGTCATGGAGCAACACGGAGCCAAATCAGCACCTGCAATGGTCTATCAGTTCCCCGGAACAAGCTGCATCAGCCTGAACGAAGAAGCAGTTCATGGCATCCCCAAAGAGCGTGCCATACAGGATGGCGACCTCGTCAAACTCGACGTCACGATTGAGAAAGACAGCTTCATGGCCGATGCCGCGGTCACGGTTCCCGTAGGCACCGTGTCGGAGGAAAACCGGCGCCTCATTGCCTGCGCCGAGCGCTCCTTTGCCAAAGCCATGCTGGTGGCCAGAGCCGGTTTCCGTGTATCTGAAATAGGCCGCGCGGTGGAGCGCGAGGTACGGCGCAGCGGTTTTTCCGTTATCCGCGACTTTGGCGGTCACGGCATTGGGCGGACTATCCACGAAGAGCCGCGAATCCCCAATTATCCCGACCCGGCAGCAAACCAGATTCTCACCGAAGGGCTGGTGATCACGGTTGAACCCATTATAGCTGCGGGATCAGGACGGTCCCTGTTGGCAAAAGACGGCTGGACAGTGCGCACGGCAGATGGCAGGCCGTCCGCCCACTACGAGCACACTCTGGTGATCACCAAGGGCGAGCCCATTCTCCTGACCGCATGATCAGGCCTTGATATGGCAACTGGCCAGTCCCTTTTTCTCCAGGTACTGCTGGTGATACTCCTCGGCCTCGTAGAAGGTCGAGGCGGGAACAATTTGGGTCACAATGGGCTTGTTGTAGCGGTGGGATTTTTCCAGCCGCTCCTTGGAAGCTTTCGCGGCCGCCTCCTGCTCTGGATTCGTATAGAAAATCGCCGACCGGTATTGCGTCCCCCAGTCCGGGCCTTGACGGTTAAATTGTGTCGGATCGTGGTTCTCCCAAAATACGTCGAGCAACTTCTCGTAGGACAGCCTGGCAGGATCGTACTCAATTTCTACCGCTTCCGCGTGGCCGGTACGGTCGGTGCAAACGTCTTTGTAGGTGGGGTTCTGGAAGTTTCCGCCGGTATAACCCACCCGCGTTGAAATAACTCCCGGCAACTGACGGAACGTGGCCTCAACTCCCCAGAAACAGCCTGCCGCAAAAATCGCTGTAGCCATAGGAACGGCTCCTTCGAAGGTATCGATTGTATTGGATGAAGCAGCCGGCGGAAAGTGGCACTAGCCACAAGTTCCTAATGACTGCCCGTTACCTGCAGCCAATTGACGTGTCCTACCCCAGCACGGTAGATTGCATAAGCGGCTTTCCCCCCGGCCCGCTGAGGTTACGTGGCCTTCACTTTCCAGCTGAAAAGGCGCTCTTTTCTGCTTGCTGGGGTGGCATGCGTTCTTTTCATCCCTGTTGCCTTCGCGGCAAGCTCCGGGTTTTCCGCTCAAGCCCGCGTCGGCTTTAGCGAAGGGGATCAATGGGAACCGGCCATCGCCAGCGACGCCTACGGTCACGTCTACGTGTTGTATCCCCAATATGGCGGCATTCCAGGATGCCGAGACTGTGCGTTTCCGGCGATGACTTTAGTGGTTAGTAACGACAATGGGGCCAACTGGCAGGCTCCTCGCGTCATCACTCCTCACACCACAGGCCAGTTTGATCCCCAGATTGTGGTTGACGCGGTCGATCACCGCACGGTATACGCAGCTTGGCTCCAAGACGACAATATCGATGCCGTCGTGGCTAAGTCTGTCGATTTCGGCCAAAGCTGGTCTATTGTCATCGCGGACCGCGGAAACGAGGATGCGGATAAACCTATTCTCGCCGTCCGCGGCAAGGATGTATATGTTGCGTTCAACCGCCTGCATCGCATCCGCGTCGCTTCGTCCCACGATGGCGGAATCACATTCGCTTCCACCGATATAAGCCCGGCTCTCCGTCTGGTGCGAGCGCTGGCCGGAGGCGCTGCGATCGATCCCGATCAGAATGTGTTTGTGGCCTGGGCGGGATATACCGCTCGCGATGGCGTCAAGGGCCGCCTAAACCTGTACACCGGCAAGTCGTCCGACGGTGGAAGAACTTGGATAACAAGTCTCATGGATTCTTCCGGCGCTCCGCCGGACTGTGCCACGTTCCATTGCGAGTCGGGCTACCTCGGCGCGCAAATCACAATGGCCTCCGATGATGCCGGCACTCTCTATGCCCTATGGAATTCCGCTAAGGGAGATAAGGTTCCGGCGAGGATCTATTTCGCGACGTCGACTACGGCAGGCGAAACGTGGTCGGCAAAGGTCGATGTCTCACGCGCTCCAGCGAGCGTCGAGCATGCGTTCCCTGCCCTCTCCACCGGCGCTGCGGGTGACGTTCGCATAGCCTGGATGGACACGCGCAATGCCCCGCTCTGGAATGTCTATTATCGGAGCTCCACTAACGGCGGCGCGACCTGGTCCCCGGAGGTCAAGCTCTCAAGCTACGTACCTGGTTACCGCTACATTCGTAGCCGCGGCTTCAGCTTTCCGTTTGGCGATTACTTTGGAATGGCGATCGACGGCGAAGGATACACTCACGCGGTTTGGGGAGAAGGTCTCAATTTCCGAACGCCGGGATCGATCTGGTATAGCAGCGGACGATAGAAATCTGAAAGGTCGCTGATGCTCCAGTTCCGCTAACTCTCGGCTGCCAGCTGCCCTTCGGATTGCTTCACAAGCGCCCGGATGCTTTCCATAAGACCCCTAGCTGCTTCTCCAGCATCCAGCCTCGAGAAATCACCTCCCAGATCAATCACCGGGACTGTTGCCCGAACCGCAGCGAAGGCTTTTTCAGCACCTGGCGAACCCGAGACGCTCGGACCTACTAACAAAACCAACGGCCGTATGACTCGAATCAGGATCACAGAATCCGCCAGGCTGTTGGTCGTATGCACGTCGTACCCGCCTCGGGTTAGCAGTTCTCGCAGATACGCCAGCACATCGGCGTTCTTGTCCACGCACACGATCGAGTGTCCCTGCAACGACGGCGCGTCCACTGCCTTTGACCGGCGATAGAATGCCGAAATTGCACTTTCCTCGGAGGCATGTGCGTCAAATAATGTGCCCAAATTTGTGATTTTCAGGACTTTCTCGATGTTTGGTGGAACGTTGCACAGCTTCAAGTCACCGTGCAATCGGCGAGTGCTGGAAAGCAGACGCACCACCGTTCCCAGCCCGCTACTGTCGATGAAACCGACCTCCCCGAGGTGCAGCAGAAAATCTTTGTGCTTGGCGAACATGCCGTTGATGTGAACCCGTAATGCTTCCGACTCTGCACCGGCGGTAATGCGCCCATTGCAGCGTATGACAGCCACTTTCCCTACTGTTCGCGTATCCATTGAGAGCTGCAAATTGGCCTCCTAGAAGAGGACCCCGTCAAAACCGCCCCATTATATCCCCATTTTCTTACACCCAAACCTTGCGGTGTGCACAAGCTTGCACATTGCAGACGGTTGCGTAGGGAAAAGCGACTATGTGCCCGCGGCCACTTGTCTCGCCACTCCCGTCCTGCCATTATGCAGGCGCGTCCGGCCGCCTTCCCTTTACGCCCGCCGATGATCACCGTCACGGCGGGCTTTTTTAATCCACTACCATTCCACCCGTCAGATCGGCGATCCGCGCAACTTTATGTCCCGTGCACCACTGCTGCAGCTCGTCCACCAGCTTTTCTGTCGCACACGGGTCCCAGTAGCTGGCGGTTCCAATCTGCACAGCCGTCGCGCCCGCCAGCATGAATTCGACAATGTCCGCTGCGGTCGAGATACCGCCCATCCCAATGACCGGAATTCGCACCGTTTTCGAGGCATCGTAGACCATGCGCACAGCGATCGGTTTAATGGCTGGCCCGGACAATCCTGCCGTCACGTTGGCAATTCTCGGCTTGCGGCTCTCGGTGTCGATTGCCATCGCCACAAACGTGTTTACCAGCGAGATCGCGTCAGCCCCGGCTTCTTCCGCCACATGTGCCATCTGCGCGATGCTGGTTACATTGGGAGATAACTTCACTATGATGGGACGCCGCGAATGGCGCCGCGCTAGAGCCACGACTTCATCCAGCGAACGCGGGTCGCTGCCAAACTGCAGCCCTCCGTAGGCAGTGTTAGGACAGGAGACGTTCAACTCGTAAGCGGCAATGCCCTCGCCTTCGTTCAGAATCTGAATCGTCCGCTCGTAATCTTCGCGGGTGTAGCCGAATACATTGGCGATTACCACAACATGCTTAAGCTGCTGCAGTCTGGGCAGCTTTTCCTCTAGAAACGCACGCGCCCCGATGTTTTGTAATCCGATCGCGTTGAGCATTCCTGCCGCGGTCTCAAATAGACGCGGCGGAGGGTTGCCGGCCATTGGCTCTTTTGACAGGCCTTTAACAACGAGCCCTCCGAGCTTATCCAGATGGACTACATCCTCGAACTCGACTCCGTACCCGAAGGTGCCGCTGGCGGCGATCACCGGATTTTTCAACTCGATGCCGGCGAAACTGACGCTTAGGTCAGGGCTGCGCATGCCATTGTGAAACGAGGACATTTGCGGTTGTAGTGTACCTTACGACAGATAGCTCCAACCATCCAGATGCACTGACACTCAATTTTTCGATACAGTATTAGCTTCCATGTTGGATCTGAATTTTGTTCGCGACAACTTGCCCCTGGTCGAAGAAAAGCTGCGTCAGCGCGGGCTGAATCCCGTCGAAGTCTTGCGGGACTTCAGTCAAGTCGACGCCCAGCGCCGTCAGGCCATCACTGCCGCCGAGACCATGAAGGCGCAACGCAATCAGGCATCCGAGAAAATTTCGAAACTGAAAAAAGCCGGCCAGGATGCCTCTGTGCTGATAGCTGAAACCAAGCAGATGCGCGAGGAGATCCAGGGACTCGAAAAGGCAGCGGAAGAATACGACGCTCGCCTGCGCGAAATTCTCGCCGGCATCCCCAATCTGCCGCATGCCACTGTCCCGGTCGGCGGCCCGGAAAATAATTTGGAGGTTCGCCGCTGGGGTACGCCACCCAAGTTCGACTTCACGCCGAAACCCCATTGGGACCTGGGAGAGCACCTCGGGGTGCTCGATCTGGAGCGGGCCGTAAAGCTCACCGGGGCGCGCTTTGTGGTGTACTGGGACTTGGGAGCGCGGCTGGAGCGGGCCCTCGCCAACTTCATGCTCGACCTGCACACGCGCGAGCACGGCTACACCGAGGTGCTCCCCCCCTATCTCGTGAATTCTGATTCCATGTACGGCACCGGGCAGCTTCCTAAGTTTGCCGCAGACCTGTTTCGGGTTCCGCATGGCGACAAAGACTTGTGGCTCATTCCCACCGCTGAGGTCCCAGTCACTAATCTTTATCGCGATGAGACTCTCGAAGCTTCTCGCCTGCCCGTCTATCTCACTGCCTACACCCCCTGCTTCCGCAGCGAGGCCGGCTCCTATGGCAAAGATGTGCGCGGCATCATCCGCCAGCATCAGTTCCAAAAGGTGGAACTGGTGAAGTTCTCCCGGCCGGAGAATTCCTATGACGAACTGGAAAAACTTACGCATGATGCTGAAGAGGTGCTGCAGAAGCTGGGATTGCATTATCGGGTAGTGGCGTTAAGCACTGGCGATTTGGGGCCATCCGCGGCCAAAACCTATGACCTGGAAGTTTGGTTGCCGGGGCAGGGGCTTTTTCGGGAGATTTCGTCCTGCTCCAATTTCGAGTCGTTTCAGGCGCGACGCTCCAATATCCGTTTCCGTCCGGAAGGAAAAACGAAAACTGAGTTCGTGCACACCCTGAACGGCAGTGGATTGGCCATCGGCCGTACCTGGGTCGCAATTGTTGAGAACTATCAGCAGGCCGACGGCACGGTCGTGGTTCCGGAGGCTTTGCGGCCGTACATGGAGGTCGAGCGGCTGACCGCAACCACTTTTGGCGCAGGAAAGGGCAGCTTTGGCGCCCATTCCTGATCTACACTGGATAAGAGGAATACCTGTCGAGTTGGAAACCGTCGAGACGAATACGGCTTCAGTTGCAGAGTCGAGCGCGTCCCTCGCTGCGCTTTGGCGCACTCTCCGGAGCTATATCCTCTGGTGCCATGAGCGCGGTACCATCCAATACGACGTAATGGTTACGCTGATCCTGCTGTTTGTTTTTTTCTCGCCCAAACTCATTAATTTTAAGGACAAACCGGTCGAACACAATCCTCATCGTACCGGCGTGGTCGTGATGCCGGACGACCACGGCGGCTTGATTTATCAGGTGGAAGCCTCCGCAGTTTTGGGAAAAGATGATAGTGCTGTCCGCAGTGAGCTCTTGCGAATTATTGAGCCCATATCCGGTGGAGTTGCGATCACCAAAATCGAACCCATCCGCGACCACTCTGGCCACTTGCTGCGTTACAAAGTCTGGGTAGAAAGAGAGTAAGGCTTTCTCAAGTCGTGCCGATTGTCAAAATTCTTCCAGTTCGGCTTGTTGCTGTGGATGGTTGTGCTAGCCGCTTGCCTGTGTGCATCTTTACAAACGTCTGAAAGCGCGCCCACGAATCCGCAACCAGCCGCATCACAACAGCCCGAGCATGCTGCTCCCGATGCAAATAGCGAACTGCAACGCGTTATTGCTCAAATGGACCGCACCGCGGCAAACTTCCGTACGACTCAGGCAAATTTTGTTTGGATTCAATACAACTCGGCAGTGAACGACATCACGGACACACAAAAGGGAACTGTTTATTTCCGTCGTGCTGGCAAGGAAGTAGAGATGGCGGCCGACATCAACGACCCTCCCCCACCCAAGTATGTGCTCTATTCCGGCAGCAAGGTTCAGGTCTATCAGCCAAAAATTGACCGGGTCACTCAATACGATACCGGTAAAGATCGCGCCGCTTTTGAAAGCTTCTTGGTGCTGGGCTTCGGGGGTAGTGGTCAGGAGATGCTGAAATCATTTGATGTCAGCTACCTCAACACCGAAAACGTGGGTGGAATCGAGACTGCAAAGCTGGAGCTGGTGCCCAAATCAGAGAAAGCCCGGAACACCTTTAATCGCATTTGGCTCTGGATCGACCCCAATCGTGGTGTATCGGTGCAGCAGAAGCTGTTTGCACCATATGGCGACTACCGCCTCGCAGATTATTCTGACATCAAGCTTAATGAAAAGATTCCCGATAGCATTTTCAAGCTGAGAACCACCGGAAAGACCAAATTCCTCTCCCCCAAAGGCTAATTGTTACTTTCCGCTACCCGGTTGAAAGATAAAGGCTGAAAAACCAGGCCTGGGGCGTTATACTGCAAAGACAATTGAAGTCGAATCCGTTCTTTAGGTTTCAGCACAATTTCATGGCCAAAGTCTTTACTATTCCCGTTCCCCCCAAAGTCCCGCGTCGACGCGAACGTACGGCTGACCCGCGCTATGTGGATGGTCAACGTTTGCTGGTGGAAGCGATGAAGTATTTGACCCTGGCGGATCCGGTCGCAAATCGCCCGGCGATTGAGCTGCTGTCTGAACATGTGCGCACTCGTTTCCGCATGACCGACTCCCCGCTAGGTTAGTTTCATTTCTCGCGTGGGCCAGTTTCCAAGAACCGCCACGGCAAGTGCAATTACCACCGGATAACACTCCAAGGTGTAGCGGGTCTCTGGATTCTCCAGTGTGCCCAGAAAAGCTGAGCGCACAATCACAAACGTGAGCAGCAATCCAAGGTGAGAAGCGAGATTTGAACGAACTAAGCCAATCAGCGCCGCCCCTATATACATCAGGTTGATCACCCCTAATACGATGCTCAGCACCAGCCACTTCGTGTCTTCGTCGAATTCCCACCAGCGCGTGTTGCAAGGCAGAATTTCAGTACGCGGCCGTAGCCACATGTCCGCAATCCGCAAAAGTGGCAGCCAAAGGTAATAACGTAACGGTGCACGACGGATTCGTTCCGCCGCCAATTGACCAAATCTTCTGTCCAGCTCTGGCGTCACTCGCAGCGCATGGTTGTAGTCGTCCAGCAACTGCTCAGTCCGTTCCTGCTGTTGCCGACTATCAAAAGCACGCGTAGGGAGCTGGCCCGCATCGATCGGGCTTCCCGGTACTGACCAGTAGATTTCTTCGGTTGACGCATAATCAGCGATCCAGGTTCTCACCCATCGTTCGAATCCACGAGGCACGAACGCATTCTTTTCATTGGCATAACGAGGAGCGAGTGGCTGGAACTCGCCAAGTGTGCGGAGATTTCTAACGGTCCAGGGGGCCAATGGAGCGATCGCGGCGATTAGAACGATCACGGCCGACCGCAAGACCGGAGAATTTGGCCCCTCTGTCTGCCTCGGCCGAAGAAACAGCAATCCCAAGTAAACCTCAATCCCTGCCAACAGCAATCCACCATCAGGGCGCAGAAGCATGGCGGCACCGGCCGCGAGACCGCATCCCACCCACGGCACCGATCGTGTACCGTCTAATCCCACGATCGCCAAATCCAAGGCGAGAGCGGTAAAAAAGATCTCCCA
>Ga0187784_10000089_pt1 | contig 54582 bp, 55 predicted proteins | sample 1015_SJ02_MP15_2_FD_132964 | JGI IMG/M metagenome (GOLD analysis project Ga0187784, IMG submission 132964) | Tropical peat soil microbial communities from peatlands in Department of Meta, Colombia - 1015_SJ02_MP15_20_MG | ecosystem: Environmental > Terrestrial > Soil > Wetlands > Peat | place...
GAATACCAAATAAGAGCACGAACAGAACTAAACAGAATTGCAAAAGAAACCGACATATTTGACCCAACATCAGTTTGCTTATACGTTTCAAACTTAAAGAGAAACGAGAAATTAGCAAAACTAAGCGACATATCACCAGAAAAACAGCTAACAAAAGGATACAAAAGAAAAATATTTTACATCTACCAACTTTTTTGCAAAGCAAATAAATTAACTTTTGAAATGCCAAAAATCAATTATGAAGCACCCGTACAAATCATACCAAGCCCCTACGAAGTCAACGCAATAATCGCCAATGCCACAGACGATTTTGTATCAATGTTTAAAATAATGGCGGAAACGGCAGTAGAAGCCGACGAATTACATAAAACTCCAATGTCCCAAATAGACATTAACAAAGGAATTTTAAGTATAAATGGAAACAAACAACACAACAACGGAACATACAAACTAAACCCAGACACCGCCAAGCTATTAAACGTATATTTAGCGAGACCCGAAGAAAACCACAGATTTCCAAGACAACTACAAAGAGCAACCTATCCCTTCCCAACAGCCAAGACAATGAGCAACGCATGGAGAGCAGCAAGAGAACAAGCAGCCAAAAAACTAAACCAACCAGAACTAAAAAACATACCACTAAAAAACCTAAGAAATTACGCAGGAGCAGTCTATTATTACACATACGGAAAAGACCCAATAGCAACAAAAGAATTCATGCGACACAAACGATTAGAACAAACAATGGATTACCTAAGAGGCATAAAAGAATTCACAACCCACACCAACAAAATAGGAAAAATAGTAAACACCGCAGAAGAAGCCATGCAACTAATATTAGACGGCTTCAAAGAAGAAACAATATTCAATCAGGGAACACCACAAGAAAAACACATACTAACAAAAATCAACATCTAAACCCTTTTTTCTTAACCCACAAAATCAAGACTTATGCATCAACTGTTGGAAACATAATCGACCATAAACGAAAAATGGCTACGGCGCAAAAATGCGCCTACGCAACCCCCATTTTTAAACCAAAACCGATTTCAACCAACTAACCACGCACATTCTCAGAAAATCGACAATCATCAAGCCAACACAAAAACACACCCAAACAAAAGAAAAAACAAAAAAATTAAAACCTCAAACAGCAACAGCACAAACTAAGGAAGTATATAAATGAAAAATACAATGATAAAATTAGTCAATAATTTCAAATTAGACAAAACAAAAACAAAATGGGAAATCATCGGGAAGCTCATTGAATTGTATTTGAAAACTGGAAATCAGCTTAGAGTAGACAGTACGATACATGAACTAAACACAATGGGAATTAAAGCCTCATCAAATACACCGTGGAAAAGGTACAGAACTGAAATATTAGAACTTACAAAATTATTAGTTAATTCCCCTTCATAAGACCAAGACACCCACACCAAACCAAATAATCAAAAATACTTTAAAACTAAAATACTAAACAGATTTAACAAACTCTAATCCATGAAACCAAAGGCATTTGCCTTCACTTGAAACATCAGGAAACCAAGAAGCCCGCAAACCCAACTCAGAACTATCAATATACATAACACGCCAAGAACCATCATCAAACACAACAAAATCCAAATCATCACCAAAAACATCAACAAAAAAACCAAAATCAAGACAAACACCACCATCCTTCCCAACAGTCGCAGTAACACACAAGTCACCATCATCCTCGCCATCACGATAAACCTCAACAAACAAAACAGAAACATCCGAATCCAAACGCACTTCAAACAAACAAACCCACACTCTCAACAAAAACAGCCTATCAGAACCGAGAATATATAAAATATTTCCACAGCAACAAACAAAAAACAACAAGCCCACAAAACCGAAACAACCAACAAATTAACACAAAAACAAAAACAAACAGGAGAGCATGGGAATAGGCAAAAAATGTTTAGAGGTGAATAAACACTAAACGCCTACCCCATACTCACAAACTCAACAGGTCCAAATATCACCACTAAACACGCCATCACCACGCCCACGCACACGCTTAGACTGACACCGACCACAATGACCACCCTTCACATATCGACCACGAACTCTACAATAAACCAAAAACCAATCACCTCCGATTCATCCAAACACGCTCATGATAACCCTTCAAAACCAAAATCTCAACAATAGACAAAGGCGATTCACACCCACGACGAAAAGCCTCATGCTTAACCAAAAACTCAATCACCAACTCCAAAGCACGATTAAAATCACTCTCGCCCTCCAAAAAACCACAAACCATAGACAACTTCCACTCACGAAAATTTTTACCCCTAACCACACTTAAGCCTCCAAAACACCCATACATTTAGAACAAAAATTCTCACTACCACAAAAATTATCCTCAACAATCCAACAACCACAAACCGAACATAAACCTAAAGGACAATCATCCTCAACAATCAAATCAACCATATACTTATCCAAAGAACCAAAACCAACCTTAACACACACAGTATTTAACCGAACACTACCACCACCAAAATCCCAAATTTGAGTTAAATCGACCAAATAAAACCGTTCCAAATCTAAGGCATGAACAAAAACATCAACATTACCATTCAAATGATGCCTCAACCTAAATTCTCGCATACACGAATCCAAACCATCAATACAAACCACTACCCACCATCCTCCTCCTCATACTTATCACGGACAAGCAACCTAGCCCAAATGAAAACACCATTCTCCCTAAAATCACCATAAAACCTCGGTGAGCCGTCACCTAACTTACCAACATGAACATTACCCAAATAACGAGAACGAACTAAAGCCGACCCACAAATCCGACAAACAAGCCGAGGAACAACACGCTTTACATGCTTAAAAGAACGGTAAGCCATAGACCCAACCCACGAAACAACCCTATGCTTACCACTCAAATCATAACCAGCATGACTCAACTGATATTTAGCCGTAGCAAAAATACTCTCACGCGCAGCCATAATCTTAACAATAGCACCATCACCCTCAATCTTACAACCATCAGACTCAACATAACCCCTGTTCAACCGACGACTCAAACCCTCAAAACCAGCACAATCCAAACACGGCTTAGAATCAACCAAAGTACGCACAACCTTACCACCACCCGTTTTAACATCACGAAAACGAGCCTTAGTACAATTCCTACACACAGAAAAAGTATCCACAACATCACCAATCAAATGCCAATGAAAACGCTGAAAATACCCAACACCACGACGAAAACGATAAGGATGAGGAATAACACAACCACCAAGAAAACCACGAGCCTTCGCACGCTTCAAAGCTAAAGCCTTCTGCTCAGCATAAGCCAACTTCGACTCAGCATTACACAAACTAACAATCACATGTTGACACTCAACACCATTAGCAACCTCATAATCAGAAACAACACTACCAATACTACGAGCCTCACGATTAGCCCAACGACCATAACAGACAGAACAAGACGGCTTATCACAATGATGATAAAGCCTAACAACATCAGTCTTACAACCAACCTCAAAAACACCAAGACTCTTATTACAACCTTGAAGCAATTTATGCCCATCCTCATTCAAACAAACCTTAAAACCCAAAAACTCACCACATAGAGGACTACTGACACCACCATGACCAACCAAACCCAACTCAGAATGGGAAGAAACAACACGAGCCAAATGAACACTTTTAACCTTAAAATCCGAAACACTACTGACCTTAGAAATCGACGGCTTCTCAACTGAATCATTAAACGATGCTACATGAGCATCATACTTATCCTCAAGCGACTCAGCCAAAAACCAAAGCCTCCGCACTGCTAAACATGACAAAGCCACAATCAACAACATCACATTCAACAGTACAGAGACTATCACTATCACTAACCACAGAGGGCAAACAACAATCGAGACCATCAATAAACGGACAAAGGGCTACAAGACAACACGAATAACCAACATCATATTCAGATATCATCCTCAAGCCCTCCATGGAATAACCAAAAAATAAAGGCAAGCCTATTTAAACCCACCGAAACAAAAAAAGAAAAGTGGAAATTAGGAAAACCCAACAAAACACACCAAGCCGTTACGCAAAGCCGATTACGCACACCCCGTTAATCGCAAAGCCAGCACCAAAAACGACGACGCCAAAACTACGACGCCAGCACCAAGAAAAGAAAAGAAATATCTCGGAAAAAAATCTTAACCCCTATGGAAATTTCCTTTAATGAACGCAAAGAGAGAAACACGGAAATTTCAGAGTGCATGAACATAGGGGAAGATTTTTTTCCTAAAATCAACCAACGGAAACGAAAGGACTGTTGTTAAAATAGAACAGAGAACAGAAATCAAGAGAGAGCAAACAAACTAAAAGGCAGAAACACAGATAAAACAGACATCAAACCAAAAAAGATTTGGCAAATAAACCAAAGAGTTTAGGGATTAGCCCAATTAACCTAATTAGCCAAATTCGCACGCACTCATTAAACTCACATTTTAAGAAACCAATACCATAACAACAAGTTAAGCCAATTCTGCAACACGGGAAAAAACAAAAAAGCGAAGCTCATGCACCACGGGAAATCAATAAGAAGTGTAATAAACCAGCAAACTTAAGACTATTAATTAATGCCCGATGCAGGAGCCCACAACAGTTTAAAGCCCGATGCAGAATAAAAACAACATATTTCATAAAATAAAAACAATCCCATATACATGCCAAATCTCAAACATTACAATTCAAATCAAAATTAGAGAAAACAAAAATTAAGAATAAGAGCGCAAAACAATAAAATCACCTTCCAAACTCCAAAACCTATGCTTATCAATAGACATACGCTTAACCTTCAATAAAGGAACACTCTCAATACGACAACCCTTCTTACCCTTATGACCGACCTTTAACATAACCGTATCCATACCAAACACCCCCGTCCATAACAACAGAAAAGCAATATTTATAACTAGCGATACCCATTACATACAAGGAGAAAGCCAAAATGGAAAAACAAGAAATAAAAAATCAATTCTACTCTACCCATTTGGCAGGTTGCTGTTTCAGATGGCGGGCAAAGGCAACGCCAAAGACGTACTGAGCGTAATATACGAACTGGCGGATGCAGAGCCGTGGAAAGAATTCTTCACGAAAATGGCGTTTCCCTACGGGTTCTACGACACGGAAGAGTACGAAGCCTTCCTAGGGGAGCCTGGTTTAGCAATCGACCGGGTTGAACTCTTTTCCAAGGACATGAAGTTTGACGGCGTTGAAGGCTTGGCCGGGTGGGTGCGGACGACATGGTTGCCTTTCACAGATAAGCTTCCCGTTGAACTCAGGGCAAGATTCGTGCAAGAAATCGTTGACGGCTACGTTAGACAACACCCTGCTGACCGAGCCGGCGTGGTCCATGTTGGTATGATGCGCATTGAAGCAGAAGCGCATAAGGCTTAGCGGATTTTATGCGAAGCCCGACCAATTAGTGATAAAGAAGCGTCTGTGTGACCTGAGAAAAAATTGTGGGAGACGCGCTTTCTTTAGATGGTACTTTAATCATCAGTGGTCGCCAGTTCAATAACAAATTTTAGAATGTTTCTTCAGAGATGTAAGTGCCAAATGAAGCAGCTTGTCAATTGTAAAGATAGTTCAGGTTTACGTCCGTGTCCACAATTTTAACGGGTTGAGGATAACCTACCTGTTCAAAAGTAACGTAAACAAGGTAGTAGGTTGCATCTGGAGTAAGCGTGGCATCGACGTGGCCCGCAGTTTGCTGTCCGCTGTCATAGCTAGTAGGCAAATCAAACCCACTGACAAAGTTGGTTCCGTTAACAACGATGACTGTGATTGTACCTTCACCAATGACGGAGAAATTGCCTGAAACTCTTATGTCGAAAGCGCCTGGGAGAACAGTAAACTGGATAAAATATTCACCATCAACGGTGATATTCCCATCTATTAACGTCTGCTCGTTTATCACTGGAGTACTCGCGGCTCGAAAACCAGGATGCTTAAGCCTCCAGGCGACATAGGCACCTGTTCCCACGGCTAAAGCCAGAATAACTAAAAGGATTAAAGCGCGAATTCTTTTCACCATATCCCTCTGCACATTAATCCCTAATTGAAGATGACTGGTTGGGAATTTAAATTTTAACAAAACTCTTGCGGGTCACTTAGATTGACAGTACTCTTAGAAAGAAAAGTCAAGGTTTTCTGGTTGATGATTGAATATTGTAGAGGTAAAATATTTTTTTGCGTCCGGTTTCGCATTCTGGGATTTCATCGTCCTTGAGCGTCTTCAGCCAGTCATCAACAGTTGGGAAACCAGATTTAGCCACGTAAAATCCCAGGTTAGAGGGCGTGGGGGTTGATGGAGACTTAACGTTAAATATTCTGACGGTAAACTCCGCTTGCAGTTCGCCCTTGACCTGAGAGGGAGCGTAAGTTTTGCAGACTTCGACGAACTCTTCGAATTTGACCGTGAGGTTAGCGTCATAATTCTTAATCTTGTAGTACGAGTACTGCGGGTTTTCAACGTCCGTGATTATGTAAACATCGCCGTTTTTCTTTAGATAATCCAAGGCATTAGGGTTAATCTCAATTTCTAAAATGTCTGAGTCACTTTTTTCGCCCACACTGCTCACCTATACATCTTTGATTAATTCTTAAATGCTAATTTTAATATTTAAACGGTAACATAAAACCCAAACGTGAACGGCATGGCTAAAGATGAAAAGCCCAGGACTGTCTACTGGCTGGATAACAAACTTTACTTAAACATAACCAACAAGTGCTCCAACTGCTGCTTTTTCTGCCTCAAGAATTTCAGGCGGGGCGTCGGCGGCTTCAACCTTAAACTCGACGAGGAGCCAACTGTCATCCAGATTATTGATGAGCTTGGTCAAGTTTTGGCCATGAGAAACTGGGATGAGGTGGTTTTTTGCGGTTTCGGCGAGCCGACTGAACGGTTGGATGTTTTGTTGGAAGTTGCACGGTGGATTAGGCAGCATTACCGCAGGCCGCTGAGAATCCGCGTGGACACGAACGGGCATGGTTACCTGCTTAATCGGGGGCGGGATGTGGCGACCGAGTTGAAGGCAGCTGGCGTTGATAAAGTGAGCGTCAGCTTAAACGCGGGTGACAGGGAAACTTACGTGGAGGTTTGCAAGCCAACGTTTGCCGGCGCCTACGAGGCAGTCGTCGACTTTATAGAGAAAGCCAAGCCCGTCCTGCAAGTTGAGGCTACAATGGTAAGAATGCCGGAAGTTGACGTGGCGAAGGCAAAGGCCGTCGCGAATGGCTTAGGCGTCGAGTTTTGGGTTCGCGAGTACATACCTTGCTTTTACTAGCACGCGCAAGCACGTGTACTCCAGATTTAAAGTCGAATCAATAGGTAGGTAACGTAAAAACTTGAACCCAAAGTGCAAGTATTTTTGCGCTCATATTTACTTCTAAAGACTCAAAAATGCTCTAAGCGCAGCATTACCATTGCAGAGGAAAACGAGCCAATTCAAATGGTCAAGAAGTATTAAATCTGACACAGCGTAGAAATAGCCTGAAACTTGACAGTTAGTCAAGAAAGTTTGACTTAGTTTAGTCAAGGAATCTTTACAAATATCCTTTTATCGCTCTCAATATTCTCGCTATTATGACGAATAGAAAATGAAGAGAAAAATCGGGTTAGCCTTCATTCTAATTCTGGTTGTTTCATTAATAAATATGATGGCAGCCACAGCATTTGGTCAAACTCCGTCTGTACCCACCCCATATGTTCCAGAGTTTAGCGTAACGTATATTGCCTCAATTCACCTGACAAACTCAACAAATCAATATACTGGAGCGACCACAATTATCACGTTCTACGCAGACAGCGTGCAGATAGCGATTCTAAACCAAGCTTTCAATGTGAATGCTCTTGAGAATAGCTTGGTTTACAACGTTCAGGAAAAAGGGGAATTCACTGAACAATGGATTTCACTGGCTGGTGATGCTGCTGCGAGCTCTTCTGAATACACGGTACTGAATTTAACTTTGGCTGATGGCTTCGGAAATTCTTCCATTCCTTTAGGCGCTCAGTTAGACTTTCAAGTTCAGGCATCTCTTGGATACTATGCTCTAATTCAGGAGGCGAACCCGTTTGGTAACCCGCCTGCTACTTATCTTCAGTGGATAGGCGTAAATAGCGCTTGGAGCAACACTCAAACCATAGAAGCAACTAACGGGTCAACTTCAACATCAATTTCCAATTCGCCCTACCCTACATTTTCACCAACACCATTGCCAACGTCAAACCAAACTGTGACTTCATCGTCAAACTCTACCTCAGCCTCTCCAGCACCCGCCCCAACATCAAACTCAACGCTGACTTCGGCTAATTCAACAGCTACTCCTCAGAATCCTACAGTTAGAATTCAAACCAAAACAGGAGCTGGCTTTAACTGGACACCGACTGCGTTGGTTATTGCTGTGGCAGTTATTGTGGCATTAGTTGTAGTCGTTGTTACTATGACCGTTAGGCATCGAAAAACCGCTAACTTTAGCAAAGACCTTTCCACCGCTTGTATACTCTCTCCCTGTTTAGGTCACTTAGACATTGGAGAATAGAGGCTTGACGGAAAAAATGAAGCCTTCCATCTTGTTTGTATCTCTCTCAATTATTGCCATGTTAGTAATTTCAGAAGGAGTTTCAACCGTTCACGCCAAAACTCTGACCAAAGACTTTGGGATATTAAACGTCACAAATGAGAACGGCTCAACAATCTGTTCATTTGACGTGACAGTCAACATACAAACAGAATCAAACGGCGATTGGATTTGTGGCAAGATCTACGATGTTAGTTGGGTCCTAACGCTCACGTACATTAACCAAACTATGCTTAACGATTTTACCATCACATTTTGGCAATACTATCCCCCCGCTGAGCCTGGGATCCCCCCCGAATATACTCCACAATTCAACAACGACGCTGCTATACTACGCCCTACACTGTACAGTGTAGCAAACGGAAGTGCCCCTGAAATACGAAGAGTGACGATCGGAAGTGTGGCAACACTAAGTAATGCATTCACGATAGGAAACAAACCTCTGGGCTTCCAATTTGATTTAGAGGTAGATTATGATGTAACAAACAATGGAGAACCAGCTTACTACCCTGTTCCCGGCGAATCAATCGTGAATTGCGGTGAATGGTACCAACCCACATCACTATACATCAACATCGTAAGCCAAAGCCCAAAAGACCCACAACAAATAACCTTTAATCCTCAATTCACACAAGGAATTTATTTTGCAGCAGCAGTTATCATAATCATAATTGGAGTGCAGGCATACATGAGAAAACGAGGAAACCTCCTCTGCACAGATAGTTGTTAGCCTATTTTTTCGTATATCCAGTTCATTATTGTTTCGAACGTGTCTCTGGTGAATCCCATGTGTCCAGCCTCGTAGAATCTGGCGCATTTTGGACTGCCGTGCTCCAAAAGCAAATAGTAGTCTTTGATGGGGAACACGGAATCGTGAATACCGTTCACAAGCAACAGAGGCGCGCATGGTTTATCTAAGATGCCTTGTTTGAGAAGGGAAAGCTTCGGCGCATATTGAACCCACTCATCATAGCCAGACAAGCCGAAGGCAAAACTGATGGTTTCAAAAAATTCAAACGGGTATTCGCCTCTTTCCTGCTGTTTAATCCAGTCCAGTTCAAACGCGTAGTGGACGGGTCCGCCTTGGCTTACCGCACAGGCCAACTTATCTTTGTAAAGATGCGCTACTTTGACTGCCCAATAGCCGCCTGTGCTGTAACCCCAAACGCCTGCTTTGCGGGGGTCAAAGTTTTTTTGCGTCGCAATCCAGTCGAAGACTGCTCCAAACAATCTCTCCGCATCTTCCGAGCCTTTAAGCGGCGAATCGCCAACGCCAGGTCCGTCAATAGCTAAAGTCGCCAACCCATGCTCCAACGCAGGGTCGTTTAACTGTTCTTCCTTAAACCCGTCGATTCCACCCCACGTAACGAGCACGGGAAAAGGAGCAGACGCTGTTTTGGGCAAGCGCAAATACGCGACAATCTTGTTTCCTTCGCCGCTTTTTCCCTTGAATGGGATTTCGACGCGTTGCAACGGGACGTCAAAGTAGCGTGAAGCGGCAAGGAGCATTTCCTGCGATTTTCGGTAGGCTTCTTTTTTTCCTTCAGAATTGATGGTTGGGTATCGAGCCATCCTGTAGTACTGGTAGGCGATGAGGTAGTTTTCTTTGGCGCTTTTCGCGTTGCCCGCTTTTTCAGCTTGGGCCGCCTTTTCTTCGTACGGCTTGGCGATGGCGCTCCAGGCAGCTGCCCACTTGTCGTGATCGTAAAACGTAAGGCTCGTCATCACGCGTTCGACATCCTCGTAGTTTGCGTAGGTGAACGGGTACACTTTGTATTTTACTCGGGGCTTCCATATTTCCCATAATTCTTTTACGGGACGGACGTACCTTCCCGTTTTATTCTTGCTTTCGGAATGTTCAACAGGATTAGTCATACCTTAAAATCAACTTCTTTCCACATCGTTTAGACAAACTGTTTTGTCAAGTTGATTTCTATCACTTCCGAGTTATAAGTAGTCTTCGATTTGCAGCAATCGTTTGCCGCCCCGCGCAGCGCCCATGTTTATGCAAGAAGAGAATAAAAGCTCAGTTGAGTTGCCCAACGAACCAAACTTTCCTCGACTTGCTCAGGTCGACCAACAGGAAAAAGCTACTATGCTTTAGGAATCTAGCGGAAAGCGGCGGAAGGTTAGGTAAAACATATATTGGTTGGTCGTCAACGAAGTAACCAGTCAATGCCTGAATGAGGAATAAACGTTGGTTTCTCTTAGAGCTATAGCCCCTTCATTAACGCGAATAACGGTCGCCGGGGCAATAGGCGCCGCTTTACACGTCGGTCAGGGAGACTGCGACTTGATTGACGCGAAAGCCGTTGAGTTTTCAAGGGCAGTCCTCGCACAAACGGACGTTGAAGGCGAAATAATCTCGTGTGAAGGCCCCAAAGACCATGCGCCGTCATTTGAATACCGAGAAAAAGTCGGAACGGGAGGAGGACCTAAAGTGGAATTCATCGTCGACCCAGTTGACGGAACCACAGCGGCAAGCAAAGGCAGAAAAGACGCGATCTCTGCGTTGGCGTGCGCTCCCGCCGGATGCTTCCAAGTTTTGCCCGATGATGGGTACTATTTCAAGATTGCCACCGATTACCACGCCATCGACAAGATTTCCGTGGACATGTCCGTTAAGGAAATCGTGCGCACCGTCGCCCGGGAGAAAAGGTTGCCCTTAGCCAACTTCACCGTCATAATGCTTGAACGTGACCGTCACAACGAAATCCTCGCTCAACTCAGAAAAATCGGTGTTCGAATCCTTCTTATCCCCGACGGAGACATCGCGGCCGCGGTGGTCTGTTGTTTACCCAACAGCGGAGTTGATATGCTAATCGGCGCAGGCGCCGGGCCTGAAGCCACGATAGCGGCGACAGCAGTGAAGATTCTTGGCGGAACCATGCTTGCCAAAGTTTGGCGTGACAAAAACGATGATCCTGAACGCCTCGACCGTTTAAAGATGGCTGGAGTAGACGTGGATAAAACGTACAATCAAGATGAACTTGCAAAGGGTAATGAACTCGTGTTTGCAGCTTCAGGCGTTACAAAAGGCGAGCTTTTGGACGGTGTAAGAATTGTTTCTGGAGGCGCAATTGTCTACTCGATTTGTATGCGTTTGCCAAGCGGGACAGTGGAAAAGTCTGAAACCACCCTGCGTTTTAAGGGGCATCCAGTTTACAAGCAATTCGTCAAATAATCTCCAAATTTTCTTCCTTTTCAATGGCCTTTTCTTAGCTTATCAATCAGGCAATTACTGATTTCATGCGCTGAATTTTTTCCACGCATTTTTTCTCGCTTTTTCAAAACAAGATAGCTGTCTCCACTGAACTGGCGATTAACCTTGTTTTTCTATAAAATCTTTAAGCTTTTTCTGTAAAAGGCATGTTTAGTTTGTGACTGTCTCAAGCATGCAAACAAAGCTTTATTTCCTATGCTCGAACCATCTTCTTTGGTGATTTTCAGTGCCCAAAAGATACAGGAAAATATACCTTTTGGCAGCCATTTTCTTAATAGCGACTCTTGCTATAGTAGCCTCAATCGAATACCTCAGCTACACGCAAACATTAACCTTGCAGCCGTACAAGCAGTTCGCCCTCGGCGTTTCATCCGCGTCTTGGACAATCTACATAAATGACATAAATCAAGTTCAGTACGTCCCAGGTGGAGATTCGCAGCCCACGCTAAACATCGGCGACACAAGCACTTATGCCTTCAACATAACAACCGACGCCAACAGAGTTTGTTCCTTAGAAATCCAGTTAGCTTCCGCCGTCTCAGGAACCGACTTTAGCGAGTTCCAAGTTACGGTCCTTTCAAATTCAACTTTAGGCTGGACCGCGGCGCCCTTGTACACCGCTGCCACAGGGACGACAACCACATCTTACCTTGATGGCTTAACATCAGGTAGCGCAGTCTACATACATCAACCAGTCTCAACGTCAACTTACTATCTTGTAGCAGTCACTTACAGTTACATAGCTGGCACCACAACGCCCATCAGCGTGAGCCTACAGTACACGCCGCTGCCGTTGACATCCTTCTAAGAGGCGAAATCATTCGACTTCATCAATTCCACCCTTTTTTTGGTGTTAACTATCTATCGGGCTTTTCCTCGATTTTTCTCGCTTGGCTCGCTTTTTTACCTAAAGAGATTTTTGTTAACGTGGAATGAAGGATTGCTCGCACTCGCTGGATTCCATGCAGGTCATAACGTTGGCTCGATGTCCGTTATGATTTTCTGATCATTCACGTTTTTCCGCATGCGTTCTCTATCAGGGTTTTCCACTTGTTTTTTCCCTAGAAAAGTTGATGTGATTGCCCTGTTTTCTTTAGGTCGAATGTTTGTTAAAGTGGCATGAACATCGCCCGAACCTGCTGGATCCCATGCATGCCTCGTAATCGGCTGACCAGGTTGAGGATTCTATCGTTGTTTCCTTCAGTGACGAATATTTCAACGCAGTATTTCCCATCAATGTGCCTATGCACGTTCTCGATTACAACATCATCAAACTCGTGCCGCAACTCTGAAATCTTCAGGTCAACGTCCTTACGCGCATAATCACACGTTGTCATAACTGTGGCTGCGACATTTCCTGTTGAGGACTTGGCAATTTCGGACTCGGAGAGCAGGTTTCTTATAGCGTCCCGGAAAGCTTCTGACCTGCTAAAGTATCCTCTTGTTTTCATGAATTCGTCGAACTTGTTGAGAAGGTCTTGTGGTATGGTTATGCTTATAACCGTCAAGATAGCTCGCCGATTATTAACATTCAGGCAAGATATTAATAGCTTACTATTAGTTTCAGCTATTGCTTTAGCACTAACTTAATATTTGTTCATTTTTCTCTTTGATAGGTTAACAATGACAAATGAAGACAAAACCTGCCTAGAAAAGCCGCAGCAAAAAGAGGGCCAACTTGAAAATAAACAGGTCATGATTGCTTTAGCCGCCTTACTGGGCTTAACAATCACCGTTGGCGGCCTGCTTGACTACTTTTTTTCAGGAGTACCCCTCAACTTTTCAATACCGTTCGTGAACGTTAGAGCAAGCGTAAGCATCGTTTTGTATTATGTTGTGGTCCTTTTCGCTTCAATCTACATCGGCATCGTGGGACTAAAAGAGCTAATCGAGGAAAAAAGATTCTCAGTTGAATTCTTAATGGCCATCGCAGCGCTAGGCGCCCTGTACCTGCACGCGTTTTTTGAAGCGGCGACTGTGCTGTTTCTTTATTCCATCGCCGAGTACCTTGAAGGCTACATTGAGAATAGGGCGCGCAGGACAGTTGAAAAACTGTCAAAGTTGATGCCTGACCGCGCCAGAATAGTGACTGATGGAACGGAAAAAACAGTTAACGTCAACGAGGTCCAGCCTAATATGATTCTGCTCGTTAGACCAGGCGAGCGCATTCCTTTAGACGGCAACGTGGTTGAGGGTTTCTCGCATGTTGATCAAGCCGTAGTAACCGGTGAATCCATGCCTGTTGTCAAGAAAGTGAATGACTGCGTGTACGCTGGCACGTTAAACATGAGCGGTGTGCTGAGGATAGCGGTCACTAAGAAGGCAAGTGAGACTCTTGTTTCAAAAATTATGGTGCTTGTGTCCGAATCTGGCAAGCAGAAAGCCTCTGTCGAAAAACTTGTAGATCGATTCGCAAAGGTTTACGTCCCGATAGTCATCGTTTTAGCTGTTTTGACTGCCACGGTACCCGCACTGATTTTCGGCGCGTCTTTTAACACGTGGCTTTACCGTTCCCTAATCCTTATTGTAGTGTCCTGACCAAGCGCCTTCATCATCTCGGTTCCCGCAACCATCTTAGTAGCTATAACGGTCGCTGCACGAAGAGGAGTGATAATCAAAGGCGGAATCTTCGTTGAAAAGCTCGCTAAAGTCAAAAAAGTCGTTTTTGACAAGACGGGAACGTTAACTTTAGGCAGGCCAGCAGTACATCAGGTGCGATTAGCTCAAAGAACTGAACAGGAGGCGCTGGCTTTTGCTGCGGCACTTGATCAATTCTCAAATCATCCCGTTGCTCAAGCCATTGTTAGGCGAGCCAGAGAAAGAGGTGTAGACCTGAGCAAGTTCAAAGTGACCAATGTCACCGAAGTCCCAGGCAAAGGCATAATAGGCGACGTCAACGGCAATTTCGTCGCAGTTGGAAACATGGAACTTATGAAACAGTTCGAATGTAACTGTGAGGAGGCGATGGCAATCGATGAGGCTGACACGCACACCTCAGTCTGTGTTTCACTCGGCAAGGAAGGATTCGCCACAGTTTGCGTCGTAGACGAGGTTCGTGAAGACGCGTTAAAAGCGGTAAGTGACCTAAAGAAGGGTGGCATAAAAACCGCAATGCTTACTGGTGATAGAACAGAGATTGCCGAGGAAACAGGTGATGCCCTCAAGATTGATGAGGTTTACGCTGGCTTGTTTCCTGAAGATAAGCTCAAGTGCATTGAGGAGATGAAGGGTAAGGATGGGTTTGTGGCAATGGTCGGTGACGGCGTTAACGATGCTCCTGCGCTTGCCGCTTCAGACGTCGGAGTCGCCATGGGTGCCGGCGGGGTTGACGTTGCTCTGGAATCCGCTGATGTGGTGCTTGTGAATGATGAGTTGGCGCAAATTCCTTACTTGATTAGACTCAGCGATAAAACGATGGGAATAGCTAAGCAGAACATCGGCGCGTCGCTAGTGATAAAACTCATTTTGGGAGCACTGGGAATTCTCGGCGTAACAGGATTGCTTGCAACCGTAATTGCCGGTGACGATGGTGTTACAATGCTTCTTCTGTTGAACTCTCTTCGGCTTGAACGAGTAAAATAAGTTTGTTTAACATGTTTAGTCAGCAAAAACTCAGATTTCTTTGCAGATTCAGTTTTCACGAGAGGTTCTTCAATCTCTTTTGTTACGAATCCTTTCAGCATTCGCAGTCGTGTTTTTAAGAAAAATGAAGGATCAGGTTCAAGTCAAAAAATCAATTGAGAAACCAACTGTTTTTATCTAACAATATGTATAGAATTATTGATTGCTTCGGTGAATAAGATGCCCCTTTCAAAAATAATTGTTTTAGTGGTGCTCGCTTCAATGCTTTTTTTCGGTTCACTAGCTAACTGCGTGCTGGTGGGGCCATCTTCGGGTTACGTTCAATACAAAATTTCTTTCACCAGCTCAAAAAACTCTTCCTTGCTAATTAATGCAATTGTGAATGAGACGGTTCGACCGACGGGTCAAGCGGGATTTATTGACCTGACGCTTGGTGTATTTTCGAACTTTGCTAACTTCACTTACTCCAGAGACGTAAATGCAACTTCCCTGCCAGAAATCTTCCCATACTTGACTGGCTTGACAAACCAGTCGTTCTCTTATCAGATCCGTGGATATGCCTTAACCGCTTCGCTTGTCGACGCTGGTCAAACAACAGTTACTTTCAATGGCACAAACTACCAAGCAACAAAGTATCTTGTTTCTTTCTCAGCGACGAATTCTTCAAGTGAAAACTCCATCTCTGGAAGCGGTGACATAATCTGTTTACCCTCTGACCTCATTGACACGGCTCAACTTTCACTGAACCAAACGGCAACGGTTAACGTTACGCTTTTGTCCACGAACCTTTCACTCAGCGGAGCGGCAAGCGGCATAAACCCCGTCGGTGCATCCTTGCTGGGAATCTTATTGGCTGCTGCGGTTGCGATTGCGGCTCCGACAATCTTCAGAAACGCGAAAAAGAACAAACAGAAGGATCAAGCTGAAGAGAGCGACGGTGACAAAGACCAGAAGAGCAGTTCCGACCAGGAAAAAGGCGACGAAAAACCGTCCTACTGGGTTGACTAGCGAAAAAAAGAAGCTTAATGGTGGAAGTGGGCACTTGACTTCGGCAGCGGTTATCGAGTTTAACGAAGCGGTGAAAGACTACGGCAACAACAAGATAATTGGTCCAGCAAACCTCAGCATCATGAAAGGAGAGGTTGTAGGGTTTCTTGGTCCCAACGGCTCAGGCAAAACAACCTGCATCAGGCTCATCCTTGGACTGATCAAAGCAACCTCTGGCGCTGTTGCCGTGAACGGATTCGACCCTATCAATCATCACGTTCAAGCCCTTAGAGGAGTTGCCTATTCACCTGAGTTGCCCAACATTCAGACGTTCCTGAACCCTGAAGAGTTTCTAAATTTGATTTCTCATGAGCTTGATTTCAAGAGCAGTCAAAGTCGAAGTCAGGAAATCGCTCGAGTGCTCGAACTGGTCGGCTTGCATGAGTACTCAAGAACAAAGATCGGTAAACTTAGCAAAGGAATGGTTCAAAGGCTAAGCGTAGCCCAGGCCTTAATAGGCTCGCCAGAAACCCTCATTTTAGATGAGCCCATGATCGGCTTAGACCCAGCCGGCGTTGCCCATTTTAGAGATGTCTTTAGGGACTTCGCCGCGGGGGGAAAAGGAACTGTTTTCATGTCTTCGCATATTATGAGCGAGGTTGAATCGTTATGTACCTCTATTGCGATGATTCACCACGGGAAAATACTCTTTAAGGGGTCAGCGAACGAGGTTGAACAAAAAGTTCTTGACTACTCTCTCATTCGGCTTGAGACTAGCCCCTTAACAGCCCAAATGATTCAACAGTTAAGAGAGATTCCTGGAGTTGACAACGTTGACGTGCTAAGCAACCAAAACGGACAGAGCATGACGGCTCTCGAGATTAGAGTATCGGAAAGAGAGGTTGACCTCAGGGCTCAAGTCTCCGATTTCGTTGTGAGATCCGGTGCCAAACTCTACACCATCAAGCAGGGTGAGAACATGCTTGAAAGGGCATATTTGGAGGCACTTAAAGAAACAGACGGTGGCAAATCTTGAGTAGGCTTAGGACTATTTTCACTTTCGCCCAATATGAAATAAAACGCGCCATCGCAAGAAAAAAAATTTGGGTTCTTGTCGCTTTCACAGTGCTCTTAGGCGTTTTCCCATATTACGCTCTATCCCAAGCCGGGCCCTCACTGATTCCAGACCCTTCATCAACTTACCCGTATCTTTGGGTTTTAGGCATCTTCTTGGTTGGGCCGCTCTTTTTGAACTTTACCGCGATTCTGATAGCTGCTGGATCGATGTCTGAGGAGTATGAGCAGGGAACTGCAGAGCTTCTTTTGTCAAAGCCAGTGAGAAGAAGCGACTACTTCATCGGTAAATTTCTCGGTGGATTTCTAATTTTTCTTTTTATACTTGCGCTCGTTCTATTTCTGTCTATCTCGTCAGCCTTCACTTTTTTGGGTACCCAAAAAGACCTCAACGTGATTCCCGTGTTATTCTTAGCTCAAGCTTTCAGCTCTCTATTGTTCTACTCTATGGCTTTCATGCTCGGAGAACTGATCAGGCGCTCTTCGCTTGCGTACATTTTTTCATCAGCTGTTTTCTTCTCGAGTTACATCATAAGCGTTTTTATGGGGTACATCTACTTTGTCACTGGAAAGCCGCTCTATAAAACAGTTCAAACTTATCTCCCAACATCGCCCGCAAGCTCTCTGCCAGTACAATATGCTTTACCAAGGCTGCCTCAAAGCCTGTCCACTCTCTTTTCCACTCTTCACTTCTTGAGCACGGGCACATCTGTTCCAACAATTAGCCTCTCAGTCGAAATCCTTCTTGCATATACCATTGTTGCGCTGGCAATAGCCATAACATACTTCTTACACGCTGATGTCTCACGCAAACTAAGCTAGATAAGCCATAAGGCAAAGGCGAACTTGAGCTGAATTCTGGTCAGTGTGCGTAAGGCGTGTTTTTTCTCTTCCACGTGTTGTCCACGGAAACTTTAAGAGGATAAGACATTAAGCATTTTTAGTGAAAACAAAAAGGATAGAGTCGCGTTGAAATTTGGAATCATGACCCGAAACCCAGAAGCATGGAGCAGCACGCAAGTTCGGGAAGCGTTAACTAAAAAAGGTATTTCCTACGAATGCTTCACTTTCCCCAGACTTGTGGCGAGGCTTGCGTACAAACCCTACTTCAAAGTCAACGGCACTAGCATACTGGATGATTTAGACGCGCTCATCATCCGGCCAATCGGACGCGGCTCGCTTGAGGAACTCGTTTTCCGAATGGACATGCTCTACAAGCTTGAACGCCAAGGCTTCTACTTGGTGAACCCTCCTGAAGCGATTGAGCACTGCGTTGACAAATACGACATCCTTGCACTCCTCGAAGACGTCGGTGTCCCAGTGCCACGCACATTAGCGACTGAAAGTGTTAACGAAGCCCTCAAAGCCTTCAACGAGCTGGGCGGCGACGTTGTTGTTAAACCAGTTTTTGGTTCACGTGGACAAGGCGCCACAAGGGTTAACGACATAGAAATCGCCGACACCATTTTCAAAGCTATCACTTTTCATCACGGCGTCATTTACATGCAGGAGTTTGTGCGTCACGGGCACTCAGATATACGCGCCTTTGTCGTTGGTGACAGGGTAATTGCATCCATGCGGCGCGTGGCCCAAGGATGGAAAACAAACTACAGCCAAGGAGCAAAACCAGCACCTGCAAAAATCAGCAAAGAATTCGAGGACTTGGCTATGAAATCAGCTAAGGCTGTAGGCTGCAAGGTTGGGGGAGTAGACATACTTGAAGGACCCCAGGGACCCCGCATAGTTGACGTTAACAGCCAGCCAGGATGGAAAGGACTGCAGATGGTCACCAAAGTAAACATCGCAGAAGGAATAGTTGACTTTATACTGTCTGACCTGAAAAAATAGCTTATCCGCCAGAAACTATCAAACCGTAAGGGTCATCAGAAACCGCTGGAAAAGACATTTCCTTTCCCTGCTTTACCATAACACACGCTTTATCTTCTGTAAATTCACCCATAAAATAAGCTGTAAGCCCACTTCGCATCAGTGCCTCATTCACTTTTTCTTGCGCGTGAGGATCAACCGCTGCCAAAACAGTCCCAGTGGAAGACATAGCCAGCACCTGCTCGTCGGTTAAATTAAAATAGTTCTGTAAAGCCCGCACTTCTTTGGAAAGGGGGATTTTTTCCCAATCCACCCTAAAACCCACCCCTGACGCTTCGGCAAGCTCATTTAACGCGGCTACAAATCCTCCCTCAGTTGCATCATGCATCGCGTGAACAATGCCAGTTTCCGCAAGTTGTTGCGCTTCTCGGACGCAGCTTTGCATGCGAACCTGCGTGGAAAGCTTTTCCTGCTGCTCGCTCCCGAATAGTTCTTCCGCCAGCTTCTTTTGGGTTAGTGAGAAGTTGATGACTATTTCTAAACCAAGCGGTTTAGTACTGAAAATCAGATCTCCCGGCTTAGCGTTTCCCGGCGTAATCAGCTTTTCCAAGTGCACTGTCCCGTAAACGGTCGCGACGCCAACCAAGTCGCCAAGGCTATCGTACATGCCAGTGTGCCCGCGAACGATCGCGATGTCCAGCTCGTCTGCCGCCAAACATGTTTGTTTCATGATTTTTTGGAAGACTTCTGGTTTGGTTGAGCGGGGTCCTAGCAGGTTAATGGTGCAAAATTCAGGTTTTGCGCCTGATAATGCAACGTCAGAGGCGGCGTTGTTGATTAGCAGGTAACCGAACCATTCTTCAGGAACACCAGTGCATGGGTCAGACGCGACAACCAAGTATTTGCCGTCTATTACGTGGACACCTGAATCGTAGCCGACCATTGGTGGAATGATTACTCGTGAATCCTTCTTAATGCAGCTCAGCAGCTGCTTCAATTCCTTATTAGGCAGCTTTCCCATTTTTCTTGGATCCTACATGTAAATGTCAAGTCTCTTGCTTCTCTGCAGAATACCGATAACCACTGCGCATATTATTATGCTCGGCACCATGTAAGTTCCGTTGTATATTATAGAGTACCACACAGGGCTAAGACCAGGAGGCGTGTAACTGGCAAAGTAAACGACGCCCGAGACGAAGTGAGAAAGGAAACGACCGGTTCCACCGACCACGACCCCGACAACCGGACCCACAACTCTAACGTTGCGAAAGAAGCCCGCGAGCCCAAGACATGCGAAAGCCAACGGGTAATCAAGCACGAACTGTATTGGGTTGACAACGAAAGGTTCGATTGCAAGGTCAACCACACCGAGAACTGCACCTGCGAATATGCCGATTTTTGGGCCTCTTCGCAAAGCCAGCCAGAAAATAGGTACCATACCAAGGTTTATTGTTCCTCCCTGAGGCATTTCGAAGTAGAAACGGCTGACCAAGGCTAAAGCCCCTGCGGTTGACACAAAAACTATTATTTCAGCCAGAATTTTGGTCGGAAACATGTTATTGTTGGATTTTTCAGTTGGTTGTTTGGTTTCTGTTTTCAATTTTTTCCCTCCGCCAGTATTACCTGGTTCAGGTTCTAAGGGTCGACAGCACTTAGCCGTCCTCTCAGCCAGGTCATTTTCCCAGCTCCCCGAGAACTGTTTAATGGAATAATGCTACTTTGAGGCATATTAGTCTTTTCTATTTGCGTAAAAATTTATTTACTTGTAAGATATTTAGGAAATGTATGACAGAAATGGAAGACATAGTTAAGGTTTCATCTAAAGGCCAGATAGTCATTCCCAAAGAGGTCCGTAAAAAGTTGGGCGTCAAGAGCGGCGAGAAACTCGTAGTGCTTACCCGTGATGGGGACATTTTACTCAGAAAAGTCAAGGAACTAACCTTTGACGACATAGCTGAAAGAATTGATAAAGTGGTTAAGGAAGAGCGCATTAACGTGGATAAACTTGTGGCTGAGGCAATTGAGTGGGCAAGAAAGTCAAAGTAGTTTTCGACACGAACGTTTGGATTTCAATCTTTATGGAAAAGAGACTTAGAGACGAGTTCTTGAGGGTAAAGCAAGACCTTGCGGTTTATATCGGCGAAGATATCGGACTCGAAATATCAAAAGTCCTGCAATACCAAAAAGTATCTGAGATTCTCAGAAAGGGGGGCATAAGTGAGAAAGACATCTTACGAATTCTCGCAATCAACTCTGTTAAGGTTGAGCCCAAGCTGAAATTACGTGCTGTAGATGAAGATGCTGAAGATAACAAAATACTAGAATGCGCCTTGGCAGCGAGGGCAGACATCGTAGTGTCAGGAGATAAGCATCTTCTTAAACTGGGGAAGTTTAGAAAAACGAGAATACTCCCTACAAGCGAATTTTTTGAGAGCATAAATAAATAACAGGACTAAAATTTGGCAATTTGTAGAGGTTTAACAACATTACAATTACTGTAGAAGGCTTAAGAGGGCGAAAAACAGCCGCTTTCAGCAAAAAGCGCTAGGATAATGTTTTTAGGGTGTACCTTAGTTTTGCTAAAGTCAAATACTGATTCAAGGGAAAATAACATGCAGCCTATGCCCAAAGAATACAATTTTGCGGAAATCGAGCGTAAGTGGCAGCGGAAATGGGAAGAAATGGGTGTCTACCATTACGACTGGAACGATAAGAAACGGGTTCCTTTCAGCGTAGACACTCCACCGCCCTATCCTTCGGGCGAGCTTCACATGGGCAACGTCTTGAACTGGACCTACTTCGACATCGTGGCAAGGTACAAGCGCATGCAGGGCTTCAACGTGCTCTTTCCGCAAGGCTGGGACTGCCACGGTTTAGGCATAGAAATCCAAGTTGAAAAAGAACACAACATCCGCAAACACGACGTGCCTCCTGAACAGTTCCGCCAATGGTGCATGGAACTCGTCGAAAAGTACATCGCCATGATGAAAGAAGGCATACTGAAACTGGGCTGCAGCATAGATTGGACGACAGAGTACCGCACTATGGACCCGGACTATTGGCGGCGCACTCAACTTAGCTTCATTATGCTCTACAAGAAAGGCTACATGTACCAAGGCACGCATCCGGTCAACTGGTGCCCGCACGATGAAACCGCGATTGCCGACGCCGAAGTTGATTACGTTGAGCGTGAAGGCACCCTGTATTACATCCGTTTCCCGTTCGAAGGAACAAGTAGTCACGCGCTGATTGCAACCAGCAGGCCAGAGTTTATTCCCGCCTGCGTCGCCGTCGAAGTCAACCCGAACGATGCCCGCTACAGCGGATTCATCGGCCAAACCATCACTGTGCCTATCGTTAACCGCCCCGTACAAGTTATCGCCGACGAATGCGTGGACCCAGCATTCGGCACTGGAGTCGTCATGATTTGCACGTACGGTGACAAAGAAGACGTCAAAACAGTCATCAAACACAAACTCCCCGTCATCATGCTCCTTACCGAAAACGGGCGCATCAACGAGAACGGCGGCAAATACGCTGGCTTAACCGTAAACCAGGCGCGGGCAGCCATCGTTGAAGATCTAACGGCTTTAGGTTCGCTTGAGAAAACCGAGAAGATCCGGCAGGAAATCGGAGTTTGTGACCGCTGTAAGGCTCATGTGGAAATTCTAGAGCGAAAACAGTGGTTCATGAACACTCGCAAATTGACAGATCAAGTGGTTGAAACCGCGAACGAAATCGTTTGGTATCCTGATTACATGAAAAATCGCTTAATCGACTGGGCGAAATCGCTAGATTGGGACTGGGTCATCAGTCGCCAACGGCTTTTTGCAACACCGATTCCAGTTTGGTACTGCAAAAACTGCGATGAAGTAATCCTTGCCGAGGAAGATTGGGTTCCAATCGACCCAAAGCTTGAGAACCCGCGGATTGATACCTGTCCTAACTGCGGCGGAAAAGCGTTCGTGGGCGAAAAGGATGTTATGGACACGTGGATGGACTCCTCGATAACCTGCGCAGTTCACGCCGGATGGCCCGACAGACCCGATTGGAAACACCTTTTCCCAGCCAGCATCCACCCGTCGGGAACTGACATCATTAGAACATGGGCATACTACCTGATCGTGCGTCATCTAGCGCTTTTCAACGAGAAACCATTCAACAGTTGCTTAATCAACGGCATGGTCCTCGGGTCAGACGGCAGAAAAATGAGCAAGTCACTTAAAAACTACGCTGCAGCGCCTGAAGTGCTGAACAAGTACGGGGCGGACGCCACCCGCCAATGGGCAGCCGCTGGCGGAGCCACGGGATCAGACATCCCTTACCGCGCACAAAATGTCGAGTACGGCAAACGCTTCCTCGTGAAACTGTGGAATGCCTCAGGCTTCACCGGCAAGCTCTTAGCCGACTACGATCCGGCTATGGCGAAACAAATGGATCTTCAGCCACTGGACAGATGGATAGTCAGTAAACTTGAAAAACTCGTCAAGAAAGTTACGGAAGCGTTTGAAAACTGCCAGTTCAACGTGGCTATCGAAGATTTGCGCAACTTCACTTGGCACGTTTTCTGCGACAACTATCTTGAGGCGGTTAAAGACAGGCTCTACAATCCAAGCATGCAGGGAACAGCCAAACGGGTGGCAGCCCAACATGTTCTGCATGAAGTTCTTTATCGGATAATTCAAATGCTTGCGCCTGTGACCCCGCATTCGACTGAAGAGATCTACGAGCACATGTTTAAAGACTCAAAGGGTTTTGAAAGCCTGCAAGTTTCCATGTGGCCCAAATTCGATGTGTCTATTGTAGACGAAGAAGCAGAGAGGAACGGCGACATGATCGTAGCGGTGATGAGCGCGTTCCGCAACTTCAAGGCTGAGAACAAGCAGGCACTCAACGCACCCTACAGCAGCCTCACGATCAACGCGGGCAGCGTTGAAGCTGCAGATGCGCTGAATGCGAGTTTTGAGGATATAAAGGGCACGCTGAAGGTGGAAGAGCTAATAATTACCTCTGACAAGAAAAGCGATGGGCGTCAAGTCAGCCCTTACGACATCTATTTCGAGGCTGAACGGTAAGAAACAGGAGGCGAGTAAGGTTGAAACGGGTCGGTCTGATTGGATGTGGAGCAATCGGTACTGTCCTGGCAGAGGCCATCGCGCGGAGACTAATAGTCTGCGACGAACTGGTTGTTTATGACGTTGACGACTCAAAAGCGCAAAAACTCAAGAACGCACTCCAGTTTCCCGTCACGATAACCAAAAGCGTGGATGAATTGCTGGCTCTCACGCCAAAAGTTGTCGTCGAAGCTGCGTCTCAACAGGCTGCGAAGGATTACGTTCCAAAAATTATTGCTTCAGGAACAAAGCTGATTGTGATGAGCACTGGCGCCCTGCTCGATTTGGATGTTGACTTAAGCAAAGTTCATGTTCCATCCGGCGCCGTCGGCGGCTTAGATGCACTATCCAGCGCCGCTTTAGCCGGCATCGACAACGTACTTTTGACTTCGCGAAAGAACCCCAAAGCCTTCGGCGAGAACAATAAAGAAGAAAAAGTCATGTATGAAGGCTCAGCTGAAGAGGCAGCTAAGAAGTTCCCGAGGGAAATGAACGTTGCCGCCACGCTGGCGTTGACGGTTAAGCCGGCCAAAGTTAAGGTACAAGTAATCAGCGACCCAGCGGTTAAGCGTAACACTCATGAGATCCAGGTGAAATGGAGGTTCGGCGAAATGGAGTTACGCTTTGCAAACGACCCGCACCCGGACAACCCGCACACTAGCGCCCTCGCGGCTTGGTCAGCGATAAAACTACTGCAAGAACTCCTGTAAAAATTAAACGTGTCCGAATTTTTCGATTAAGAATGGTTTAAATCTTTCTTTAACAGCAATTCTGCTACGTGGGAGACAACATTGACTCCTGAAAAGATAACTCGTTTTTACAGGTGCCAGCTAACAACCACCGATTCTGTAAAGCAGCACAAACTGAGAAAACTCATAGCGTGGTTGTCAGATAAAGAGGGACGAGGAAAGGAATTCGTCTCGCTCTACATACCTCCCAGAACTTCAAGCGACGCAGTGATTGCGAACCTAAGAAATGAACTTCACGAAACCACCGTCATCGTTGAACCACGCAGCGTCGAGGAACGTGGTCAAGCGGCGCTTAAAAGTGTCATCCAACAGGTAAGGCAGCACAAGGAAATTCCAGAAAACGGGCTGGCGCTATTCGCTGGAGCCTTCAAGACTGGCAATCAAGAAAGTGAAATCCTAAACGTTGAAGAGATAATCCCGCCAGAGCCAGTCATCAATTATCTCTATGTGGTCGACGACCATTTTCTTTTAGAGCCACTAAGACAAATGCTGAGAGACCAAAGAATCGTGGGTCTAATGGCTGTGGATTCTAAGGAGGCTAGCTTTGGAATATTTGAAGCTGAACGCCTCGAAATAATCGAAACCATAACCTCCGGGGTCTCAGGCAAAACCGGCAAGGGTGGACAGAGCCAGAGGCGGTATGAGAGAGAGCGCGACATGGAACTAGCAAACTTTTTCCACAGGGTTTCTGAGCATGCAACAAGCCTGTTTCTTGAGAGGCACAAAGTTACATCGTTAATCGTCGGTGGCCCTGGTCCGACTAAACATGATTTCCTAAGTGGCAACTACCTCCATTACGAATTAAGAAATATGCTTTTAAGCACGGTTGATACGCAATCGGCCGACAGAGAAGCAGTCAGAGAGGTTCTGAACAAATCCTCTAATGCATTGAATAGCATGTGCCTGCCTGAAGAGAAGAAGATGATGACGCGCCTTCTGGCAGAGTTAAGCAAGCAAGACGGGTTGGCCATTGCAGGATTGGATGCGGTTTTGGAGGGGCTCAAAAACGGTGAAGTGGAGGTTGCCTTAGCGACAAATAGCTCCGCCCTAATTGAAATCATTGCCATGTGCAAAAAATGCGGGTTGCCAAAGACGAAAATCGTGAACAAGAATGATGCCAAAGCTATTCGGGAAATAATAGTTGTTCCATGCGAAAAGTGCCACGCGGCTGAATACGAGGTGGAGGAGAAAGACATGATTGATGTCTTGGAGGATGCTGCTTCTCAGACGGATGCAAGGGTCCAAGTGATAGCCACAGATTCGGAAGAAAAAGCAAAGCTGATTAACTTAGGCGGCTTTGCTGCCCTCTTAAGATACAGAACTGGATAGATTCAAGCAGCAAATCTGTTCGTTATCGGACTTTGCGAGTATTCTTTTCCGATTTTTCTCGCTCTTTGTATTCGATACAGAGCTCTGCCAAGGGTTCGCAAACCGAAGACCTCTTAAGAATGCAAAAACCGAATGTGACCTATAAAATAAAAAGAAAAAGAAAGCTAAAGAATACGTTTGTTCAGATTAGCTATTGGAGTTTTCTGCTTCTGCTGCTTCGTTTTCGTTTTGGTCGTGTTGCGTTTCCGTCTGCGCCGCCTGGGGCGCCTCTAAAGGGTGGGCTGGAACTTGAACCTCCCCTGCAGTTACTTTCTCGATCACGGGCTCAACCACTGTCTCTATCACTTTGTCTAGTGTTGTCTCGATCTGTATCACTTGCGGTGTGACTTCGAAATTGTCAAGTGGGGCTTCAACTACTGGCTCTTTCGGAGCCTCAGCGGCTACTTCAGTAATGACAACGCTTGCTGCCTCAACTTCAACTACTGGATTCTCAACGATTGGCGCCGACTCAGTGGTTGCGGCTTCAACGTTTACGATGGGTTCTTCTGGTGGATGCTCGATTACGGCTGGTTCTTGCGGGGCAATCTCAGGCGCTGGTTCATTTATCTCGTGAACTTCGGGTTCTGGAGGAGCAACTGGAGTGGGCTCTGCTGCAGCTATGTCGACGGTTGGAGTTTCAACTGGCGCAGTCTCTACTGGAGTTTGAACAGGGGCAACTTCAACGATTGGAGCGGGTTCCACGGGCGCAATTTCGACCGGGGCTTCAATAGGGGCGACTTCAACTGGAGTTTCAACCGGGGCAGTTTCAGCTTGGATTTCAATAGGCTTAGTTTCAACTGGAGTTTCAACAGCAGCGGCTTCAACTGGGGCTTCAACAGGAGCGGTTTCGATCGGGGCTGCGACTGTTTCCACGGGGGCTGCTGGAGCAGTCTCCGCAGGGGCGCTTTCAACCGTAGCTTCTTCCACTTTTGCTACAACTGGAATTTCCGTTGGGGGTGTTTCAATTGGAGCGGGTTCAATTAGCGCGGGCTCTGCTGGAGCTTCAGCGGGGGGAGCTTCAACTATTATTGGAGCGGGAGCGGGAGCGGTTTCTACAATTGGTGGCTGTGTAACTTCTTGAACCACTGGAGCGACTGGCTCCGGCGGCGGGGGCGCTTCCAAAGTTGGGGCTGGCGGGCACAGCATGTTTGCGACTTGTTTTATCGTGTTTAACTCGTTTTTGGTCGTTTCCAAACCGGTTGTCAGCAGGTTTATTTCTCTTACATAAAGTTCCTCGTCAATTTCCCCTGCTACATGCTGAATCTCATAGTTAGCGAGAAGCGTTTCTAAGGTCTTGATCTGGTTTTCCAGTTCCTGAGTTTTTGCTTGCATTCCTTCGGCTAGCTCTTTCTGCTGCTTTTCTATCATGGTGATGGCTGCGCTGATTTCAACGTTGAAAGAGTCTCGTGTTGACTGTGAAATCTTGCCGCTTGCGTAAAGGTTGTCTAAGGCTTGCTGCTTCTTCTTAGCGATTTCGTATTCTTCATTTAACCTCTTATATGTATATTTCCACGAAATCAATCTTAGTGCACCGAACCCTTTTTAGCGCGAAAGAACAAATAACGTTTCTTAACATGCACGTATATCGGAAACTATTAAAAACCTATTCTGGGTTATCGAAATAGAAATTTTGCAGTAAAATCCCACGGGGTTCTAACATGTTAATGCATTGAAAGAGTCAAATATTTTCCAGTAACATCTCGAGAAGTTAACATTTTGATGTTAATTATTGTCACGGGTTGGCAAAATTATGCATGATATATGAAACGGCGCGTTCTTATCGTCGACAAGGTCAAGGCTGACCCGACGAGGCATGGGCAGGTTCAGCTTGTTTATACTTGTCTAATTTAGTTACAACTAAGTATTCGAAATCTGAATAAAACTTATATATCTAAACAAGAATAAACAACAGTGAGCGTGCAAGAACATGGTGGCACTAACAATAACAGTTACCGGCGAAAGATCAGAGGCAAGAATCCTAAAAAAAATGCATGAAAAAGTCATCAAAACCTTCATGGACACGATAGTGATGAACGAGTTGCAGAACGGACCCATAAGCGGGTACGACGTGATATCGTACATCCACAGCAAGTTCGGCATCCTAGTCAGCTCGGGCACCGTCTACTCTCTCCTGTACTCCCTGGAAAGAAGCGGCCTAGTCGCGGGAGTATGGATTGAACGAAAAAGAGTCTACCGACTCACAGAAAAAGGCTCAAAAACTATCGAAACCATCCTCAGCTCCAATGAGGAAATCAAAAGTTTCATGGCAACCGTCCTCAGATCTTAAAAATCCCCAGTTTTTTTCTTTTTAGCTCCGTTTCTAATCGAAACGCTAAAAAACCCCCTCACATTTTCCTATAGCCGCAACAAAACTTTAAGCGGGTCCGTAGCTCAGTCAGGCTAGAGCACCGGACTTTTAATCCGGGGGTCGCGGGTTCAATTCCCGTCGGACCCGCTTCTTTATAGGTATTTTTAATGAATAGGTTCACTTTCTGCTTTGGCGACAAAAATTGTAATCGAGAAAACGTTTCTAAGTTGGCAGGTTGGCCTCAGCGGCAGAATTAATCCCGTAGGGTTTCTGTGCTGCCAATTGCAAGGCTGATTGTTATCTGTAAAAGAAGAGTTGGGGCCGTGGTTTTTTTGTCCTTTATGATTCTGGCTTTATCGGTAGAGTTACGGTGAAGGTTGTTCCTTTGCCCAAAGCGCTTTGAACGGTGATTTTTCCATGATGAGCTTCAACGATACGTTTGCATATAGCCAGGCCGAGTCCCATCCCTTTGGTTTTGGTGGTGAAAAGAGGCTTAAAGATTTTATCCATGACGTCTTTTGACATGCCTTCGCCTGTATCAGCAAAACCAAACTCTACGCTTCCATTGTCTTGACAGCTGGTTATTTCAAGTGTTCCTCCGTTCGGCATGGCTTCAATAGCATTCCTAATCACGTTGATAAATACCCGTTCAATCTTGTCACCGTCCACCAGCATCATGGGGAAATTTTGAGTGTAGTCTGCGATTTTGACTTGACTGGAGAGCTTGGTTGACGATAAAGTTAGCAGCGCGTAATCTATCAGTGACTTGGGTGAGTACTCTTTGAGTTCGAGGTTCATTTCGCGACTGTAATCGAGGAGGTCTTTGATGATGTTATCCGCATGTTCAATTGATCTATCGATAATGTCCAGAATCTCATTGCTTCCACCTACTGGGGAAGTGTTACTTTTTTTTCTCAGCAGAAAAGTCGCATTTTTTATAGATGAAAGAGGATTACGCAAGTCGTGCCCAACCATACCGGCTAACTCTCCGATCGCGGCTAAACGTTCGGATTGTACAAGACGTGATTGAGTCTCAGTCAATTCTTTAGTTCGTTCCTCAACCATTTTTGACAGTTGATTCGCATGCTGCTCCAATTGATTCAGCAAAACCTTGTTTTTCATAAACTCTCGGTATGAAATTTTTCGGTAGGATTGCACTTGCCATGAAGTAAATGCTCCGATTACGCTCGCAACGAACATGCCAAAAATCATCGTATAAATTATTGTTGTTGGGGCATTTTTTGCTAGTAAAAGAATGATTAAGGATTCGCCGATGGCTGCGAAAGAAGCCAAAAAAACCTGATAATGAAGTTTAAGAGGTAAAACCAAATATAAGACCAGAATTGAAACGATTGTTATTACTGAAGTAACGATGATGTTTGAAGGGCGTGTTGCGTTGATGATCCCGCCGCCAATTATCATTGCCATTGCCACGCTGAAAATCATCAGGTCGTAGGACCGGTAACTATTTACTTTTCCGACATACACGAAGCCTAAGACCGTTATTAATAAGAGCACAGCCCTAATTGAAACAATTTCATAGAACATGTTGGATAAGCCAAAAAACAAGTAATCATTAAAGATAAAGCCGACAAGGGGAATTGCAAAAAGCACCCCTGCTAGCCTGGCCTTGTTAATATCTGCTTTGAGGTAAAACTCGCGGTAGGCGCCTTCCTGCTCTTGCTTACTGCCATCTGGGCTTCGATAAGTGAACATGTTGTTCCTTCTCTTGCAGAGAGGGTTGGTATCGCGGTATTTTTGGTTTGCCCCAGACGCAAATCATCTGTTTTACGTTGGCGCGTTGCTTCCTTCACTATGAGAGCTCGCAATTTTAGCCAGTTCTTCTGCCCAAGCTCGGATGGCTTCGAGGTCTCTTGTGTCGTAGATTCCGGGCTCGGTTTCCTTGTAGGCAGCTTCCAATCTGGGTCTTTCCGCGCTCATGGCTTTTTTGGCAAACCAGGGCATTTTGTTGTAGTTGTAGATTCCTCCGAACAGGCCTAGGGCGACGGGTTGCAGATGGCACTTTGCGGCTTTTTCTTCTAAGTATCTTCGTCTTGCTTTTTCCACCAACTCGGGCTTCTCTTTGACGGTGGCTGAGCCGCAGCAGACGAAAAGCGCCAGTTTTTTGGTTGCAAGCTCTTTCTGGAACCTTTTGAGGAAATCTTCCGGTTCGCTTGTCCACCTGTGCATTTGAATGCCGCTTCCAACGATTATGAGGTCATATTCGGCTACGTCTTTGATTTTTTCCTTGCCAGCGTCCGCAACTCTGGTTTCCATGCCTTCTCGCCGTAGGGTTTTCGCTATTTCTTCGGATGTTCTGGCTGCTGCTCCATAACGGGTTCCGTAAACGATCAATGCTTTATTCATTAGGCAACCGCCTCCACGTTGGATTCGCTTCGTATGGTTCCGTCTTCGATGCTGATGATTCTGTCGGCGAAGTTTATTATTCTGTTGTCGTGGGTAACGATGACCACGGTTTTCCTGTGATTCTTTGCTAGGTCTCTTAGGAGACCGCCGATTTTTTGTCCTGTTTTTGAGTCCAGGTTCCCGGTTGGTTCGTCAGCCAGTATCATTTTCGGATCGTTCGCTATGGCTCTCGCTATGGACACTCGCTGTTTTTCTCCACCGCTCAAGTCTGATGGGTAAAAGCTTAGTCTCTCGGCTAATCCGACCTCTGTCAGGAATTCTTTTGCTTTTTCCCTGGCTTCCCTGCCGCGTATTCCGTTCAGGTTCAAAGCGACTTCAACGTTTTCTTGAACAGTTAACGATTTTAGGAGGTTAAAGCCTTGGAATACGAAGCCGATTTGCTTTTTCCTAATCGAGGCCAGTTCTTTGTCAGGTAACCCTGAAATTTCTCGCTTATCCAGATAGATTTTGCCGCTTGTCGGAGTCAATATTAAGCCTATCATGGAGAGCAACGTAGTTTTCCCGCTTCCGCTGGGGCCAAGAATCATGATGACTTCGCCCTCGCTTATCTGCATGGACACGTCTTTTACCGCAGCCACCTTGGCGTTTTTGCTGCAGAATTCTTTGCTTAGATTTCTGACGTTTATAACTTCATTCATGTTAGGCATCTCCTTATGCTCTGAAAACTATCGCTGGGTCAATCTTGTTGATTTTTCTTACAGACAGGAATGAGCCCAGCACCGACAGCGCAACGGTTAAGGCGTAGGCAACAACCACCAACTGAACCGTGATTTCTATGGGCATGATGGTGACTGAAGTAATCACAAGTGTCGCGGCCAGGGATAATCCCAATCCAGCGGCGAAGCCTGCTGTCGCTGGCCAAAACGCCTGCTCGACGAGAGTTTTGTAAATGTCCCTTTTGGTTGCGCCGATAGCCTTGAGTGTTCCGTATTCAGGTATGCGCTCCATGGTTGCTGTGTAGGTTGTAAGCGAGACTATCGTGACGGCAACGAAAAATCCGACTCCCGCGAAAACCAGCACCATGGCGCCGATGCCTGATTCGTACAGCATATAGTTTACTGTGTTAGCGCGAAGTTGAGACTTAGACAACGCGTTGACGCCGTTAATTTGCGCAATTTCCTTTGCGATCTGAGGTGCATCTTGGGGCTGCAAAGTCGAGACCAGCACGTAGTTTATTTCGTGTTGGTTTAGGTTACAAAGCGTCTGAGCGTTTTGGTTTGAAGTGAAGACATACGGGTAAAGGAACGTTTTCGCATCAGTGCAGATGCCTACAACTTCCTCTGTTGAATTGTTAATTGTTATTTTGTCACCTACTGACAATTTTCCCAGCCCCATCTGCGCTGACTGGTCAATGATTACTGAGTTGTTGCGGTTAAGAGCAGAAACGCTGCCCGAAATCAAACTCCACGGGAGAACGAGCCCGCTCGACGGGTCAACCCCAACTATTTCTACCGTCTGTTTGGCGCCCGCTTTTTCTGCTATGCTCGGCGAATAAACCAGTGGCGTTACAGTTTTTACGCCGTTTATTCCCTGAATCTGCGTTATCACATTTTCCTGCAGTACTGACTGCCCCTCGGCTAAATCCACGTTTTGCGAGTTCAGCACCCAAATATTCGCGTTTGAGTGATCCACCACGGTAACCATGCTGTTCCAGATTCCGACGGCCATGCCTACCCCGAACAAGATCAGCATAATCGAAGCTGCGATGGCTATGGCTGTGGCTGAGAAGCGGCCTTTTTCGCGGAAGAGGTTTTTTCTGGCTATTGACACCATTTCCATTCATCTCTCCGAGGTCTCCGTTCCGTGGGCCGAGGTGATATCTGGTTGAGCCGTTTCAACTGAATTTTTGTCACGAGTTTTCGAGAGTTCGCCTTCAAATAAGTCGATTCGAACCACTCCTTTTTCTCCGACGACTTCCAAAACTATTCCCTCGGCAAATTTTGCCTGCAAAAGTTTTCCAATGTTGCCTTCTAGAAGCACGTGCTCGTTTGAGCCGTTGGTTAAAGTGAAGTTCTTGAGGTCTCGTTTCGATTTAAGCTCGAGGGAGAACGCCCGTTCTTTTTTTGTTTCCATGTTATTTTTTCCTCGCTCAATTATGAATGCGAGAAATAATGATTAGTTTTATTTGATTCAGATGCTTAATTCTCAGCATCGGCGTCAAGAATTTAAGAGGCAGTGGAAAAATGGGTGAAGAATCAGGCTTGGAAAACTTGTTTTTCGAGTTAGCAAGCCAAGAACGCAGCAAATCTTGACCTATCTTTGCCTGTCGAAGTAAATGTTTTTGCCCTTCGCAGAAATCGGAATCCCCATGATAACCGTTCCTTCCGGCATCAAGTTCAGGCGCCTGGCTGCAGTTCCAACCCGGTACATGATCCGGTTGTCAACATCGAGAAAACTGGCGGTTTTCACAGCTGACCCCAACGCGATTCCAAGATCAAGTGCTTTGAAAATACAAGTGGGCCCCAAGAAGTCTCGACCAGCTTTTTTCTCCGCTTCATCAAACTTGCTGCAAGTGGCGTAGCCGCAGGCTCCACAGTCTAATTTAAAACTCGTGGTTCCTCGAACACCGATTAATACCGCAGCTTCGGAGTCCCTCAGGTTCTTGGCGTCTCGTTTAAACCCCTCGATTTTTCTTTCATCAGCAATTTTGTCCATTTCCTGCGCAACAGCTTCTTTTTCTTTTCCCGAAACAATCAGTGTTAAGACATCGTCTTTGCCACCGGATTTTGGGGCTGTTCTAGCTGAAATAAGCATCAGCCTTGAGGCATGAAGCAGCGCCTCCTTTTCACCTTCTTCGCTATTAATTATAGGCATAATTCTTCACCTTCACTCTGACTTTTATATGTAGATGGATTCGGTAATAAAGCTAAACAGCCTAAAAAGATAGCCATTACTTATTTCCGGAAAATTGCTCTTGTTTGGCTTGAGGCATCCTCATAGGATAGTGAAATTAGTTCGCTTCAAGAAAGCCGAGGACAGCACTGTTGTACTCTTGTGGATTCTGGATATGCATACCGTGACCTGCGTTCTTTATGACGACGCACTCTTTTCTGCTTAGGCATCTGGCTAGTTCTGATGTTATTTTATGCAAAAGCAAACCGCTTTTTTCGCCGCTAACCAAAAGCGTTGGAGCATCAATTGCCATAGCGTCATTGCAGCCGAAGGGGTCTCTCTCCACCGATGTCAACTCGAAAAGAGTCTTTGCGTTTTGAAGCATCCTTTTTTGCTGTTCAGGCGGACTAAACCGAAAGGCTCCCTGCCCGTTAACAGCATCGATGAATCTTTGAACTGCTTCTCGGTAGTTCCCAGCATTGAGCGCTCCCCTCACCGCAGAGACTGTAGCTGCCATATCCTTGAGCAAGGGCGCAGTCTCAGGGTTTATCGTCAAGAACGACATGATTGGCGGCTCAGCCAAAACCAGTGAGCGAACTAGTTGGCTGTAGTTTTTCGCGACTGACGCGGCGATGAAGGCGCCGTAGGACCAGCCCACCAAATGGACGGGATTAACGGTTAGCCTTTGGATTAACGCGGCTAAGTCGTCTGTTTCCACTTTGATTGTGTAGTCTGAGCGGTATTCTACGTATGGGTTGGGGTAATGCGCCCGGCGGCTATAAGCGAAAACATGGTATTTTTGGGCAAACACATCCATCTGGGCCTCCCATGTTCTGTAATCGCTGGCGCTTCCATGGATGAAAATGACTGGTTGCTTTGAGGCATCTCCACGTTCATCGTACGCGATGCTTACGCCTCTTATGTTGATTGTGTGTATAGTTACCACGTCAATAAGGGCTCACCTAAAAGCGGTACTAATCTTTTCCTATCGTTTCCCGTGCCCATGACGAGCGAAGAAGGAATTGAGCCAAACGTTAGGCTGCCGCTTTATTTTTCGCTTCAAGCATGTCTGCTAGATTAACTGCGGGATGGTGATACCTCGTGTTGTACGATACGACGTCGCCGCCTATTGCAGCCTGCGGGCACCAGGAGTAGCACGCTAAGCAGGTTTCGCAGCGGTGTTGCCACACGGGCCTGTTTTCAATCAGCGTAACGTTATCTACAGGGCAAACTTTTGCGCAAACCCCGCAGCCGCTGCATTTTGCGTTAACTCGGAAGCTTCTGTCGGCAACTGGTATAAGCTCATTGAAAGGTAAACCTTCAGTGCCTGAGAGTCTGCGGAATCTTCTTGAAAACAAAGGCTTTATGGCAAAGTAGAGCACTGGCGCCAAAACAATCTTTCGCAGAATCCCACGGGTTTCCAATTTTCCTCTTTTTCGAGCAAGGACGTACCTGCAGATGGCGTCTATCTTCTCTTTCTGCTCAGCGAGCGTTTCATCTCGTTTTTCTTTTGAAAGTGTTTCATTATTCATTTTTATAATGAAGCCTGCGGCTAGTGTGCCGCCTTCCGCCGAGATTAGTTTTGAAAGGTTTTCCAGGGTTGTACCCGGCATGCCTCCGCTCGTGCAGACCGCGAAAATATACTTCGAGTTGAGGCTCTCCAGTTTGCGGACAAACCTGCTGATTATCCGAGGTATGCCACAGTCGTTAGTGGCGTAGTAAACGGGGAATACGATTCCAACCGTGTCGGCCTCGGTGCTTATGCGTTGCTCGTTGATGACAGAGGGTATGGATGTCACTTTGCCGTTAATCCTCTCCGCAACTTGCCTTGCAATAAACAGGGAGTTGCCAGTTCCTGAAAAGTAATAAACTTCCGTGCTCATACCTAACATTCCCTAATAGGCTGCGCATAACATAAAAGGGTTAGTACACCCGTTCTCATGCCGCGTGTACTTGTCAAAACAGTGTCATCCTCTTCGCGACGAAGAACAGGATAATGACTACTGCTATACCGATTGCAGTGCTCGCCGGGGCGAAAGGACAGCAAGTCCTGTAACCTATCAGGTTTAGTCTACCCGCTGAGTCTGGGATAACCGTCTTTGCGGACACAAGAGCCAAGATGACCATCAGAAAAATAAAGAACACGCCCAACGCTTTCATTTAGCCATTCGCTTCCTTTTCCTCTTCTCGTCACCCAAAATTCCCATAATATTCGAAGTTTGTGCCACTCTTTTTTCCTCCTTGATTCTTGAATTCTGAGACAAGACAAGTTGCATCAAAGTTATAACCCTAACATTTAGAGAATCAACTCTAACGTTTGGAGTCGTACGTGCTAAGCCGCAAAGCCGTAGGTAAATAAAGAATCAGGTCGAAAACGGGTCAAAAAACGGGTCTAACTCCATCGATAGTAAACTTGCGGCACGGTTTAATTGTTCTCGGATACCAAATTCTTAAAACCCCGCGTAGAATTGACGATCAAAACGAGACGTCAAAACGCCTCAGTAAACCTCACTCCTGAAGATGCAAAGTGTACATGCTTTCCGTAGATGCTTCAACCTCCTATATGGCACGCTTGCGCGAGCACTCAAAATCAGCCAAGAAAAAAAGGCATTGAACCACCAGCTTTTCAAAAACGAAAACTTAACAGGGTGCGTCGATAGAAAAAGTTATAGCTTATCAAGAGGATTATTAGTTTGTGACTTTCATGAAGTTTTTTACAGTTACCGACGAATCCAGCGTTGTCCACAAGGTTCTCGCAGTGACGTTAAGCGAGGCAGAGATGAATGAGCTTATGGCTCAATGCAAAGAGTGTATGCCTTCAATTTCTGTTTCATCCATGGTTCAAAACGGGCACTCATACATTATTATTGACTTCGGCGCTGGCGGCTCATACAAAACAGCCTTGGCATTAGACGAAGAATCTGAGGATGGCTACAAAGTCGGTGATGAATTATCAATCGGAGACCTTTTAACCGTGATTTTAACTTCAAAAGCCAAAGCCGTAAGGATTTCTAAAGATAAAGTTTACATGAATGTACCTCTGAAAGAAGTGCTAGCTTTCAGTTTTCTGTACACTGCCGAGATGGCCGAAAACTATGCCTTATTCAAGATGTACAGACAGCCGAAAGCCGAGTGAAACTTGCCGTTTCACTTCAGATAGCTGAGAAACCACTCTTCTGACGCTTTCGCGACTTCTTCAAGCTTGCCCGGTTCCTCAAAAAGGTGACTTGCACCTGGAATAATTACGAGCTTTTTCTCAGCCGTAATCTGCGCCATCGCCTGCCTGTTTAACTTAATCACTTCAGCGTCCAAGCCGCCGACCAGCAAAAGAGTTGGCGCCTTCACTTGTGAAAGATAACCTGCAGCCAAGTCAGGTCGCCCTCCGCGGGAAACTACCGCTGAGATGTCCTTTGGAAGCTTTGCTGCACCTATAAGGGCGGCTGCGGCGCCTGTGCTTGCTCCGAAATAGCCGAAGGAGTAGTTTTTTGTTTGCTGGTTTTTCTTGAGCCACTCGGTCGCTCCGACTAGGCGCTCAGCTAGCAGCTCGATGTTGAAGCGGTATTCGGCGGTGAACATGTCTTGTTCTTCCTCTTCCCTAGTCAGCAGGTCAAACAGTAAGGTTCCGATTTTTGATTTGTTAAACTCTCTTGCGACGTATTGGTTTCTGGGGCTGAACCTGCTGCTTCCGCTTCCATGCGCAAAGAGCACGATGCCAACGGCGTCGGAAGGCACGGTTAAGTCGCCTTCCACGATGACTTTGCCGACGGGTATCTTGAGAGCTGATTCTTTATGAGTCATGTCTTATTCATCCCTTCTGGCTCCCCCCGCATTTTCTTGTTTGCTTTTTTAAGCAGTTGGATGACCTCCTCGTCAGTGATCTGACTAAAATCCGCGTAGAATTGTCCTATTGCCTGAAAATACTCAGGCGTGAAAACAGATACCACGCGGTCCGCCTGTCTTTTTAGCTCTTTTATAGTTGAAGGTGGACCAACGGGGACGGCGACAGTCACAGTTTTGGCGCCCCTGTTTTTGACGGAAGTCAAAGCTGCCTTCATAGTGGAGCCCGTTGCTATCCCATCATCCACGATGATAACATCTTGACCCTTCAGGTTGGGGTAGGGCTCGTTTTGCCTGTACATTCTGAGCCTGCGCTCAATTTCATGCTTCTGCCGTTCACTTTCTTCTCTGATAAATGATTTGGGAACCCCAATGTAAGAAACCAAGTTTTCATCAAGTATTATGGTTCCATCCTCCGTCACGGCTCCAATCGCTAACTCAGGATTATTAGGCGCACCAATCTTATGGGGAATAATGACGTCAAGCGGCAGGTCAAGCGCTTTAGCAATCTCATAGGCTACGACGACACCGCCTCGCGGAATAGCCAGCACAATCGCGTTTTTGCCACCAAAACCCGTCAGTGCCGACGCAAGCCGCTTTCCAGCGTCCACCCGGTCAGAAAAATAAGCCATTTTTTGGTTCCTCTAAATTTGCCAACTGTTAATGAGCAGGTTGAAATATAAAAAGTGTTTACTTCATTGTGCCGCCACAAAGGTTACCCATCGGGCATTTTGAGTCTCGCAAAAAACGCCGTGAAGAATTTTTGTGAGAAGATTCAGCGTGAATATGATGACTTTTTCGATTTCCCGGTCTGGCTGATCTAAGTTTTCTTGGTTAACTGCATGTTTTCTTTGTCGAAGGAGTACTGGCTGAACCGTTGGCTATAGTAAAGCCGCAGGTATTCTCCCGCAAACCTCGGTTGAAACGGCAGGTCTTCTGGCGTGAGGCGCTTTTTTGTTTTCAGTTGTTCTTCGATGGCTGCTTCGGCGGTTGGATAGTTGAGCAGGAATTCTCTTCGTTCGGCGTAAACGGACAATGTCTGTACTGACTCGTCGACGTAAGCAAGAGTTTTTGGCAAGTTTTCCATTATTTGGTTAATCTTGTAGTTTGATGGGTTCCCAAGCGTTTCGGTTGCTTTCTTTAGGCGTTCACGCAGGGTGCTGTTTGTCTCCCAAAGGTAATCTTTCGTCGGTAGCAGACGCTCAATTGTGTCTTCCTCGTTGACTAATTCGGTGTAAAGCAATGAAAGCACGTCGTCAGCGATGCCGAGGAACGTTTGAATGTCATCTTTCAAGGAGACAACGTCGATAATGCTTAGCTTTTCTTTCTCAGCTTTCTTGCCTATTAGTAGCTTCATGCCTTCAGCTTTTTTGGCGTAATCCAGAACTTTCGGCAGGTTCTCTCCGAAGACAGGCGGCAAAAACTCGCTTTCACTGCTCAAATTGGTTATCGGCGTTAAGGAGTCTCTGAGGTACTTCATTGAAGCCGAGATTTCTGCGCCGTACTGTCTACTCCAATTATTCAAAGAAGTGTACAACGCCTCTAGAGCAATCCACGGCGCCTCTTTCAGCTCGAGTTTTTGGGTTGTAAACTCTATTGCTCTGCTTTTTTCCGGAAGGCTCGGGTCGTACAGGGACCTGATGATGGAATATATGGGTTCGGCTGTTTGCATGACGTCCTTTGCCAGGCTTCTTCCAGCGTCCAAGGTCTGTTTGATGGCTTCTATTCGCGCATCAACCGGCATGTCCTTTTGGAAATCAGCGTTCAACGTCGATTTCACATCTAAACCGATGTCTCTGAGTTTTCCTATCCAGTTAGAGTATTCGCAGTTGACAAAAATCTGGTACTCAGAGAGTATAGTATTAAGCTCTGAACTTACCCCGTCGAGGTCTTTGTCCAGTTTTTCAGCGTCTGCAAATTTCTGGTTCAGCTCGGCTGTTTCATAAAAGTGATTTTCGGATTTTTTCAGCGTGTCATCAAGCTGGTCTTGCATGACTAAGATTTTTCCTTCAGGGGCACTTACTGTTACGGGAGTGTTGGCTTTGACGTTGCTTACCTGGTCACTCAAAACCTTCACTTTAGAGAGAAGCCCCTGTAGTTTGTCACTAATCTGTTGGGCTGTCGCTGTTTGTTTAGGTGTGGTTTCCATGAAGACCACTGGAAACGTAAACAGGAGGGTGGCGAAAGTTCCAAGGACCAATGTTGAAGCATCAGCATCCGTAGTGAAAGCCAGAGGCGCCGAGAGGCCAGTTAGAAGAATAAAGAATAGAGCTGCAGCCAATGTGGCTGTGAACACTGGGAAAATTTTATCACTAAAACCGCCTGAACCACCTTCTAGGCCAGATAGAAGTCTGGCAAAGAAAACGAGGCCTAAGGCAAGTCCAACCACGATAATTATAAACATGATTATGCCGGGAGCCGAATCAAGATATTGTGATAAAGCCGCTGAAAGCGTTCGCCCATGGAAGTTGGGGACCCAGGTTAGTTGACCGGTAATTGCGTAAACAACCTGGGACGTATCGTACAGTCGGAACTGATTCATCGAAGAACTAAGGCTTGAAAAAATCTGGCTTAAAGAAGTAAACAGTGGCGGACTTGAACCTGGCGCGTTCCACCAGTCAGGCCTGACGATTGGCTCAACGGTAAACTGAAAATACTGAACGATTTGAAGAGGTACTGAAATTAACCCGTAATAGATTGCTGTTAAAGTAACATATTTCTTGAAGTACACGGCGGAGGCCAAAATCAGTGGGATAGACAAGAAAAACGTGGAGGAAGAAAAGAGCGTGGCTACCGCCAATATACCGAAATCAATGGCGAGAACGCTTCTGTAGCGATGGAAAATGACTGGTAAACCTACAAACAGCACCATGTAGAAGACGACGAAGCCTACTCGATCCTGTACGCTTCCTAAGAATGAAATGAAATAAAGGCCAGCTAAATGGTACAACAAGCCCAGTCCAATGACGGCGCCGCCGATGGGCATACCAACAATTGGATATTGGTAAGCCACAAACGCCACCAAAACAGCCAGGAAAATTGGTATGGGCATGGGGAAAAGGGGCAAAACAGACATTCCGACTGCCATGGCGATAAGAGTTATTACAAAAGTAATCATTTTTAATGTTGACGACTCAGTCTTTCGCTGCTCTTCCTCACTTTCTTTTCTCTTCTGTTTTTGAGTTTGATACCAAGATTTTAAGCCGGACATTTAAGCGAGAGTCTCCAAGCTGTCCTACCTAAAAACTTATTTTAGGTAAGGCTTCTTAAATGTTATGCAGGTACGTCGGATGAATGACAATAAAAACTCTTTTAATGTTTTAGATAGCATTAAGAATCACATAGAAACTTTACAACCGTTGTTGCCCAGACAAGCCACAGTTTACATCGGTGAATACCCCATAAAAGTGCTGCTCAAGCAACCGTACCTTGACAGAACTGGTCAAACCTTGCAGGTTCTCGTCGGAAAATCAAGCGACGAAGTCTACAATTGGGTTCCAAAGGGCTTTGACCCCAACTTGGTTTTAGGGTTTGAAGATGCAAACGTTGAAACTCATTTCTGGTATAACGTGTTGCCGTTTGTTTCTCAGGATCAAACGTTAATCGAAGGCTTGAAGAAAAAACCGATAGAAAAACTGCGCAGTTCAATAATCGTGGCGTCAGTGTGGGATGGAATCGGCAGTGCTTTATTACCAACTTTAATATCAAAATTCAAAAGTTCCAACATAAACTCACTTTCCATAGCCCTGTTACCCTCAAAAATACAGCCTTCAGATGCATACTTCAATACACTTGCAACAATGGGGTTATGTGCAGAAAACGACGCCGCCACGGTCCTGCTTATGGATAGAGACATGCTTGAAAGCTACGAAGGCGTCGACAGGGCTGGTTTACTCATAAAAGGCAACGTGGTTGCAAATTACTTGGTCAACCTGTTCCTGAGTAAAGAAACACTTGTGGAAGAAATATCGGAGCAAGCTCGAACCTTCAACAACAAAATGTACACTACTCTGTTAGCGGCAGGTGCAAGCATCAAAATTTACGGTTCCATTGAAAACATGTTAACCGCAACATTGCTTAAGCCGCTTTTAAACTTTGATCTATCAACAGTTTCACTACTCTACGTTCTTATCCGTATGCCTTCCAGCCTGAAAGATAAGCTTCCGAGAGCAAAAATCGAGTTAGCCGTAGCAAGATGGTTCAAGGAAAAAGCTAACCTCAAATCCATCTACATAACGGAACCCGTCTACGCCGAAGACTCGAGCGACCGCATCGACCTAGTCCTATTTGTCGGCGGCTTTGACACTGCAGAAATGTTCCTAGATTATGAAAAAAGAGCTAAAAGTTTAGTGAGCCGCGCAACGCAAAAAGGCTTCGTGGACAAAAAGCAATGGCAGGAAATGATGAAAAATTTAGGGATAAAGAAGGACGAGGAAGTTCCTTCTTAAATTTACTTTTTCTGGTTGTTATTCTCTTCTGCGCCGACGTCGTTGCTAAACTTTTTGATGACCTGTAGAGCTGAAACTCCCTCTTCAAGCAGGTAAGATCTGGAGAGGTGTCTTTCAAAGTCGTTGGATTTGTTGTAAAGCAACTGCATTTCGTCGTATGCCTCCATATCTTCGGGCTTTCCCCTTCCGGCAACGACAAGAACTCTGGTCGTCCAAGGGTCCCGTGACTCAATTACTCGGACAGTGATGGTTCTGGATACTTCGCTGGTGACGTATCCTGCTAATGAAGTGTAAACTTCTTGAGACAAGTCTTCAGTCCACATGTTTGGCGGTGAAACTATCGTAACCCATATGTAATCTGTCTTGTATGTTGGCTTGTACCCCATGATGGTTGGCGTCTTAAACGCTCTGATTATGCTTCTTATGTAGTCCTTGTAGTGATCGATGTCAAGGATATCTTTGGCGATTATTTCCCTTGTAAGGGTCTCTTCCTGTTCGGTGAGTATCTTGAAGATTATCTTAAGCTGTTCATTTTCTGTTAGATCCGCTGATTTTTCAAAGTACTTCTTCGGCGCAGCTATTTCGTTGATCATCTGGTTGTATTCATTGTCTACGTCGACAATTTTGTTGAGTTTCTTGCGGTAGGGCGAGGTTAACTCGAAACGTTTGGCTAATGCTTCGTATTGATTGATTATGTTGTCAGCTTTGTTCAGGTTATCAAGCGCAAGAGACTCCTCCGTCTCGATCCTCTTAAGGTCTCGATCGAGTTCTAGAAGCTGCTCTCTAGCGTACCGTTTTCCGCCGAAGACCTTCCTCATTTGCCGCTCCAATCTTTCCTTATCAAACTCTTTGCGCTTCTTGCTCTCTTGTATTCTCATAACCTCATTGTCAAGGTTGCCTCGGCTCTGAATGCGTTTTGATAATATCTCATTAATGTATGTTAAATTCTCGTCAATCATTTTTGATTCGTCATAGGGTGTTCTAAGCATGAGTTGAATTATTAGGTAGATCGTACCGAGCTCAGCTTGAATGTCTTTCAATTCGTTGAGTTCGCTCTGGCAATCTGGCAACACTTCGTAGTATCTTATTAGCGCGTCAGTTAGGTATCTTGTCTGATCGTAGAACTGCAGCAAGTCAAGGCATTTCTCAGCAATCTCCGCCAGGTTGACTAGGTCTTCCAAAATCTTCTTTTGCCTAACCGTGAAGACTTGGGAGCTTGGAATTAACTGATTGAGCCTTTCGACGATGATTGCTTTTTTCTCGCGGAAATCCATATAGTTCTTTGTCAACGTGGTAAGCAAGCCTTCAAGGTTGTCGACTTTTCTCGAGCCTTCTTTGCGTAAAGTCAAGTTTATAATGGAATCTTCGATTGGACCTGTTTTTCCCATTTGCTTTATTGTTGAGAGGAACTTCATTATTTCGTTTAACCAATTTTTAACCTGTATCTCGACGCCTTTGACATGTAAGGCCAAGTCATCTTCAAGTCGTGGGTTGCTTTCGATTGTGGTCTTGAGTTTTTCTTCAAACTGTTCCTCGTTGTAAGTGCCTGTTTTTATCAGATAATTCTTGTAGAGTTCCCTTGCAACGTCAAAATCGACGTTGATGATGCTGCCGATTTCATCCAAGATGTCAAGTTTCTCTCTTCGGAGGTCTTGGAGTATCTGAATCTCTTCATAGTCAAGCTTGTAGGCTGAAATGTACTCTTCAACTGGGTAAACAACTTTTACCATTCCCAGAGTGTGCGCCGCGTTGTATGTCAACCCGACTTCTGTTCCGATTCCTCCAAGTAAGTCTGCTAAGTCAAAGTCCATTAGGACGTAGAGCATGTCTACAAACATGTCATCCATTTCTCTTCGGGCACTAACAATGTTGCCAATCTTTGAGTAAGCGGGTAGTAATGGCAGGTAGATGAGGGCGTTGAGTGGGTTGCGGTAGCATTCACCGTATTCTTCCGTGACGTACTCGTTGTAATCTCTGTTCAGCAAGAGCGTAAGCTCATTTATCGACACAAATGCTGAACATCCTTTTGCAGGAGGGTCATCTCCTCCGCAGGGAGTTATTACGAAAGCTATGATTGGGACACCTGAACCCAAAACTTTTCGTAGGTGCCGAGCAAAATCGAAGAAGACTCCGCTCCCTGTACCGCCGCCTAATCCGTAGACCAAAATGATTGTCGGTGTAATTATTCCGGAAAGAGCTTGTTCTTTGAAGGAGTTTATGCAGTTTTTGATTATTCCAAGCTGATAATAGTTTAAGGCGTAGATCGCTTTTGCCAAGGCTCTTCTTCTGCCCGCGCCGCCGGCCATTGGCGGAATAGCCATTGTTGATTCAAGCCATGGGTGAAAATTAAGTTTAGCTCCTTCACCGATGAGGTACTCGGCGTATTTCTGGTTGATAAAATCAAACATTGCTTCCGCAGTTGGGAATTTCACTGACTGAGCAATCAGTCGCATTCTTTCAGATGGAATGCCCGCTTTTACCATCGACCTCTCGATTTGCTCGTACGTCTCCTGCAGGCTTCTGATTTCCGGGTCGGCGATGTCGATGGCTAAAAGGGAAAGTCTTGTTATGTCGTTCTCCATTAGCTCTTTAGTTTTCTTGTTTGTCAGAAAAGTTTCTACAATGTTTGTTCCAGCGGAACCTAGTCCTATCAATTGTACACTGTTTTGGTAGATTCGCGTAGCTTATCACATCCCGACTAATCTTTTGAGCCTGTCCTTGACAGATTCTAAGCTAGATGAGCTCGCTCTGTCGATTTTTGATATTCTTAACGTTAAGCCTTCTAAGTCTTTGATTTGGTCTTCTACGACGAGTTGGAAGTAGCTGACTTTGCTTCTTGTCCTCATGAACATGAATGCAAAAACAACCGCTATGACTGCGACAACGGCGATTAGCGGTAGAAACAGAATTTGCACGGCTGAGCCTGCTGGAGCATTAGAGGTGTTTATCGCATTGAGCAGGTTAGTTGCACCTGTAACATCTCCCGCAGTAGCTTCTGCTTCGGCTTGAGCCAAGACTGTGGATAGGAGACTGGTGTATCCAGAAGCAACACCAGAGGATTCAAGCGATTTCAAATTCGCTTCCTTTTGGCCGTAAAGCGTCAGGAAGCTTGCCATGGCTGCGCTGGTTGCCAACACGGTGATCTGTTGAAGAACGGTGCCTGATGGACCGTATAGGGTGACGACGTAGATTGGCGCTGCTGCCGATGATGGAGTTGGAACTATCCCGTAGACTGTCATCGTAAAGGTTCCGGGAGTGGAGTCCCAAGCGAACTGCGTTGTTTGCGCATTTGGATTAAAAGCCGAGCCTAAACTGTAGTTTTCACTTACGAGCGACCAGTATTCGCCCTGAAGCAATCTTTGCAGGCTAGTTCCGAGTGAAAGAGCCCCAGATCCACCGGTGAAAATGTTGACGGCAAAAGTGCAATAAACCTGTTCCCCAGGCAGCATAGGCGCGAGGGTCTGATTTACGCCCGTGGCAGAGTTGTATTCGACTAGAAGTTGCTTTGAACTGTAATCGTAAATGCTGTAACTAGTTATCCACCCGGTTCCTGACGCGTTTTGCGCCTTAACAGTGAATGTTGACATTGAAGTGATGCACAACGTTGTTAATAGTAATAACAGACTTAAGGCTAAAATTTTCTTGTTCAAATTTGTCCCCCATGCTTTTTTATATTGTGATGTTTTTTACCTGAATGATGAATATAACAGTTGTGCTAAACCGCTTGAAAAAAATTTAAGGGACAAATAACCTACAGACTCCTAAATTAGCGGTTTTTATCCACGATTAAAGTCGAAAACATAAGCTTCTAAGATAACGCATAATAGTTATTGTATAACAATTGTAATACGAGTGTGGGTTAAAGATGGAGATCATAAATGTCCGCTTACCCGACAAGGTTATTTCAGACATAGATAAACTGGCTAAGATGCACAGTCTCAGCCGATCAGAGATTATGCGTCAAGCGTTGACTGTCTATCTGCACATAGTAGATAACGTTGGAACGATGTTGCGGCCCATAGTTTTTCAAGTGAAGCCAGGCCAGATCACTTACACTCGAAGAGGGGACGTTTTAATAATGAAAGTCCCCACAGGACACGCGATCGTAGTGGGCTCAACCTCTTCAGGAGCGGTTGGACCGAAAATAGATGATAAAGTCAAAGTTCACGGTCATGTGCTGGGAAAGTTTCTGGCAAGAGTCAGCTTAATGGACGTGATAGCTACCGGTGCGTTTCCTATTCTTTTATCTGTCACTTTAGGCGTCGAGAAAGAGCCGACCGGCGACGATATATTAGAGGGCATTCGGCGGGAAGCCAGAACCTTAGGTCTCGACCCAAATCAAATATTGATGGAGAACACTGAAGACAACTTTGAAACAGTGCAAACCGGCGCTGGCTTAACCGTCATCGGGTTCGCAAACGAGGAAGACTTGAGAGTGGGAAAAACAAATCCTGGCGACTTAATAGTTGCGATCGGCAAACCAAAAGTTGGCGATGAAGTGATTTTAGCCGAAGCAAAAGGCGAAATTGCCGACCTCAAGAACGTAATGCAGCTTTCACAGAAAAAGTATGTTCATGATATCGCGCCTGTTGGCACTTTCGGCATTGCGGACGAAGCCAGAATGATTGCTTATGCTGTCGGTAGACAACTAAGACTAACCGAGGTGAAAGACTTAGACTTGAGTAAGTCAGCCGGCCCAGCCACCGTTATTTTAGCTACTGTCGATAAAGAGAGACTCGAGGATTTAACGGCACTTATCCGTAAACCCATCAGTGTGGTGGGAGAAATACTGTAGAAAGGCAACACCTGTTTGGTTAAGCAGGAATTGTTCACCAGTCTTACGATGGCTTCTATGTTCTCTTTAGTAAGTGCCCGTTTCGGTCTATCTCTCCGCTTCTAATGCGTGTTGTGGAGATCGGAGCAAAGTTTTCCGCTGGAATCATGTTTATTGTAACAATTTTCAATGCTGGGAGAGACGATTTAGCGCGTATTTCATTGATTTTGCAAGCTGTCGATTCTGTTTCTTTACTTACGACTAAAGCTTCCAAGCTTTCGAGAGATGTAGTTAAGCCGTAAGGGTCATTTAACGGGACAATTTGCACCCTATTAGCAAAACCCGACTTTTCTAAGAAAGCCTGAAGTTCCTTGAATCTTTCCTCGTATGTTGCGGTCACGTGGGGTTTACGCATTCTTGAGGCAAACTCGTCAGAAGACAAGCCGATTACGACTTTTTCTCCGATTTGAAAAGATTTGCTTAACAAGGCTTTATGACCTTTATGCAGTTCATCGAAAGTTCCGCCAACCGCCACCATGTTAAATTTTTTCATGCTATCAGCCGAACGCCTTGAAAGTCGATTTTGCTAATTATTACTTTTTCAGAGGGCAAAACTTGCTTAAAAGCTTCTGCTACTCCGTCAGCGTTTTCTTCGAGCACTAACGCATGAACCGCTTCGCCCAGCATGTTTTGCGCCGCACCGACTGCACCGGCATTCTTAGCCAACTGGACAAGTTTCCGAACGTTCGCTGTTGCAAAGCCTGCATTCTCAGAAAACTCCCAGCATCGATCTAGAAAATTCTTTAAGGTGGGCTCTGCGAGGATTGTTTTCAGAGTTTTCTTGCCGTAACGGTTGATTATTCGTTTCTTTTCGGGGTCGTTTAAAACTGTTTTGCTGATGTTGGACTGGAAAACTCCAGCTACTACCATGTAATCCTGGCTTATTGGTATGCGGTCGAGTTGGCATACGCCTGGGGCTCCTGGCTCAACAACAAGTACGCATCCGCCAATGGACGTTAAAGAGCTAACTGTCCCTAATCCTGTCAGACATTGAATCTCGGCGACATGAGCTATTTTGCCGATTTGGTTGAAGGTTAATGGTAAATCCAGCGCTTTTTTTAGTGCTAAGCCTACTGTTAATGCGCCGCCGGCGCTTGTTCCAAAGCCTGTCCCGATTGGAACTTCAATTTGATGCTCGACAGTTATGTCATATTTTGTGTCAATGCCGCTCAAAAGCGTCTCGACTACCTTTCTGGTCGTTTTCGCCTCATCAGCCTGCCTAGAGTTGATGAAAACTTTAATGCTGCTGTTCTCTGCCTCTTTCGCGGTAATCTTAGTCAGTACGCCCTTTTGAAGCCCAAATCCTCCGCCTCTAGCACCCACCCTTTCCAAATTGAAAATCGGCTTATCGCCCTCGGTGTCGTGGATTTCAAAAAAGCTGGAGATTGCTGCTGGCGCAAAGGCTTTGCCTATTTTTGAATTGTTCATTAGTCCGCCTTTTCTTGGCCTATCTTGCCTCGTCTAAGAAACGGGAAGGCTTCTTGAGCCACTTTTACAACTGGGGGAACAACAAGTAGCACGAACGGTATTTCGGTTACGAACGTCCAAACGAAGACAAGCGACGCAAAAGATGCGGACAGCGGTGATGTGAAGTATCCAGTTGGCGCATAGAATAGTTGACTATAAGCCCAAACCCCAAATGCGATTATCAAGGCGCCAACAGCCATTCCAGTGATTGAGCCTACTCCGAAGCTTCTGAATTCTTTCCAACGATTGGCGATGAACGCAAAGAGAATAAGGGATACAGCCATTAGAGCGCTGAAAATAACAACCACGAGTTCGGTTGACAGCGTAGTGTAAGCCTTGGATACGCTGGGAATAAGTATTGTCGGCAACAAAAGACCTGCTAAAATGACTCCAATCCCGATGACTAAACTAAGCACAGTTTCCTTTCTGTCAAGTCTCTTGTGTGCAAAATATCCTATTAGGAAAAATGCTGCCAAGTTTGCGGGAACCCCCACGGTGAAACTTAGCAGGGGCTGTCCAATTACTACAACGTCACGGATGAATATTCCGATTGCAGCTCCTATACCGCCTTCCCAAGGCCCAAACAAAACAGCAAAAATTGCTGGAACAAATGCTGCAGGCCAAAAAGCTACTCCTCCGAATGAAAGACCGAAACTTGTGAGGTAACCAACCACTGCGTACAGGGCTGCGCATAAAGCGATGATTGCAATGTTGAAAGCTCTAAGTTTTGGCATTCAGTATGGCTCCCGCTTCGGATTACTCATGTGCAAACGACTGCTCTACAGATAAAACTTTCCTATGAATTGTTTAAACAAGTTTAAACTTGAAATTTTTATTTGAAGCTTAAAGGCTTTAGAATTTTAGAATTAAGCCCGAGATGTTAAACCGAAGCTAAACAGCATCATTGTTTGATAAATCGAAAAATTCCCACTTTAAAATTTAGACTGGTAATGACAGTTTTACTTCTTGTGTCTTTTAATTCTTTCTTGACGCTGCGTTTTAACCCGCCAATCTTTCTTTCTCTGAGTTGTGACCGTGTATTTTTCACCTTGCCTAGCCATGGGTTCCAGTTTGCGGTAACGTGAAATGTTAACGTAAAATGTTTCATAATCTATTTTGTTCTCTTTTAAATCTTCAAGATTACGGTTTAGTTCCTTTTTCGGCGCGTCTTCGCTTACTCTGTCAAAGGTTTCAGAGTAAACAAGGTAAGCAGCGTGGAACTGAAAGTTTGAGGGATTATCGATTAAAAGTTTCTCGGTCTGGGGTTGGTTAGTGTTTGGTTCGTTTGGTTGCTCATTCATGTTATTCAGCTTTAATGATGAGCAATGTTGTTTTTCCCTCTTTTATATGTGTGCCCAAGAAAAAGACTTTTCAGCTAATTCTTTTTTAGCGGTCGATCAACTTTGAACATGATAATTTACCCAAGCTTGCGCCGTTGCTCACGATCAGGCTTCATTCAGCCGCTGCCTTATTTTCTCCGCGTCTTTTTCTAATAGGTCACGAAGTCGGAAACCGTTTTCAAGTCTAAGCTGGCCTTGCGGCTTCATTGGGATAACGTGCACGTGAAAGTGAAAAACAACTTGCCCAGCGTCTTTGCCGTTGTTCTGCACTATCCTGATGGCTTCAATTCCTGTAGCTTCCTTGACGGCTCGAGTTATCCTCTTCGCTATTTTAAAGAGGTGAGCTGCTTCTTCCTCTGGGATTTCATAGATGTCAGAATAATGCTTTTTGGAAACGACAAGAGTGTGTCCAATGTTTACTGGGTGATTACTCAAGAAAGCAGCAACCTGAGCATCTTCATAGACGATGCTTGCGGGTGCCTCTTTGCGGATTATTTGGCAAAATATGCACGTAGATTCCGACATGAGTCATACCTTTCAGCGGTTTAAAGTTAGGGTTAGCTTTAATAGAATTTCTGTTGCTAGTTCTTTATGGATATTCTGGTCGATGATGTCGGAAGTTTTCCCTTGCCTCCTAACGTGAACAGCGAAACCTTCGTCAATTCTTACCGGTTAGCAAGAGAATCAGCGATCTGCGGCGAAAACCCAAGAAAAGACGCTTTTTTAGAAAAGAACTTTTGCTCAATAGTGCTTGATTCTTTCAGAAGAAAAATCGCTTCAGGCTTAGACTTAGCGAGTTTTCCTCAGTTGTACGATGACATGAAACAGGTTGGCGACGTTCTGCACACGGCAATGGAGCAGGGATCGTTTCTCGTGAATGAGAAAAACGCCGTTTTGCCAGAAGTTTACTTGATCAATCAAGAAGCCAAAGCTCTCAGCGAAGAATTCTGTAAGAAGATCCAGTTGAAAGTTTCAATTTTTGGCCCGCTTGAGCAGTACTTGCATGAGGTAGGAAATACTCTTTACCAGGATGTGCTGGATGAGCTTGCTGAGACAATTAGGCGTTTCGCAAAAAACAGCATTCTAAACAGCAAGTACATCGAGACAAAAGTGGTTTCGATTGATGAGCCAAGCTTCGGCTTCAACAATATCCAGGCTCCACCCGAGGTGATCTGCGATGTGCTTGAGAAAACCTTCGATTTTAAAGGCGTCAAAAAACAGGTCCATTTGCACTCAGCAGCAGGAGTGCATGATCTGCTTTTCGTGGAAAACCTTGACGTCCTATCGTTTGAGTATGCAGCGTCGCCGGGCAACATTGAAATTGTTCCCAAGAGCATGCTTGAGAGGGCGGATAAGCAGATCAGGGTAGGCATCGCCAGAACTGACATCGACAGCATTCGTGCTGAGCTATATGAGAAAGGCATTGCGAAGCCATCAGCAGAACAACTGGTTGAGCCTGAGGACACTATCAGAAAAAGGTTCGGGGTCGCCAAAGAAAAATACGGCGACAGGATGACTTTTGCGGGTCCTGACTGCGGCTTAGGCGGCTGGCCAAGCCAGGAAGCAGCTGAGCTGCTTCTTAAGCGTACCGTCGGTGCGGTGAAAACCGCTCGTTAGCTCTTTGTTTACTGGGTTGGCTGTGTTTGCTTCTTAGTTTGGGCTGCTGTTTTCGTTATTTCGGCTATCCCGAGGGTACCGACGGGGGGCCAACCTGCTTGAGGCATGGATGCAGGAATCATCATTATGGTGTTGGAGCCTGACTGTTGCCCAAGCTCGTACAGTATGTTCATCCATCTGAGCCTGAGCCCTTCGGGGCTTTGCTCGTATGTTTTGGCGGCTTCAACCATTTTTTGTGCGGCTTCATACTCGGCTGTTGCCAAGGTTACTCGTGCGATGCGCTCCCGTTCAGCTTGAGCTTGGCGAGACATGGCGTCCTGTAAGTTGGCTGGAATTATGACGTCCCGGACTTCGACTGATGTTACTTTTATTCCCCAAGCTTCAGTTTTCTCGTCAATAATTTCTCGCAGGGTGGATCCGACTTTTTCGCGTTCTGCTAGCAGGTCATTCAACGTTACTTTGCCTATGACTTCTCTTAGGGTGGTTTGAGCAGCTAATTGTGTGGCTTGATAATAGTTTTCGACTTGCAAAACCGCTTTTTCCAAGTCAACTGGCTTCATGTAGAGCACGGAATCAACGTTTACTGGGACGTTGTCTTTGGTAAGGGTAGATTCTGTCCGGAATTGTATCGTGTCCAGCCTTGTTGAGATTTTTATTGGTGCCCTGTCGATTATTGGGACAAGGTAAAAGATGCCTGGACCTTTCAGGCCTATGTAGCGACCTAAGCGCAGCACTGGTACTCTTTCCCATTCGCGTAATACGCGGATGCCGCTTAACAGGAAAATTACAACGATGAAAACTATGAAGACTATAAGACCGATTAAAACTTCGTCCAATCTCTCACAACCTCAATTAGGCTATCTGCGGTCTAAACAGTTAAGCTTTTTGCTCGGCTGGTTTAACCAAAAGCGTCATGCCATCCATCCCTACGACTTCCACGGCTTTACCAGCTGCTATCGTTGTGTCTCCAGAGTTGGCTTCCCAAAACTCGCTCATAACTCGAACTTCTCCCTTTGGCTTAAGGTCAGTGGTCGCTACGCCTCTGGCGCCGATTAAGGCTTCTTTACCTGTTTTAACCCGTCTAAACTGAGCTTTGAACCCCGCGGCAAATATGAGAATTATAATTGCCGCGACAACAAACAGGGTGGCCGCGAGAGCTACTTCATCCCCTGGGGCGAGCCCCATGAAAGTTATCCCGTAGACGGCTACATAAATGAGGATAGCTCCGACGGCTACTAAGACGCCTATGGCTAAAGCAAGTGAAACATGCATGCGACCACGCTTAACAGTGAATAGTTGTAATCAGCTTATAAGACAATTGATTAGCCATAGCGCCATTATAAGCTGGAAAAATATGGTTTTAGAGGCCACTGCTGTTTATTACTCTGCCAGAGTTGGCGTCGATGACCAGCACTATTTCCTTGCCTTTGTTGTCGTACTTTGCGAACCATATTGGAACGTGAAGCAGTTCTGTGTCCCCAACGTCAATGTCGGTTTTTATCGACTGGATCTGCTGATATTTCGAGTGCGCCTTTTGTGATTGCAGTTGATCAACCAGAGTTTTTGCCTGGGCTTTAGCGTTTTCTTCGCTGACGTCGCCGTTGAGGATCTTGACTCCCTTGGGGAGCTTGGAAATGTCGAAGAGTTCTCTGCCTCCGAGGTTGAATTGGTAGTCACGCGGCTGGTAGTCAGTTAGAGCCTTTAGCGCGATAACTGGAAAGTTATAATTCTCATCCATCTGTTGCGCGGTCCCTCCGCCTCGGCGTCCCATCCCCATTCCCATCCCGTAAGCCATTATCCTTATCCGCTTTAAGCCTAGAATGCCTGCAAACAGGTTATTGGTTTCTATTTGGCCTTCAAAAGCGCGTCTGCCTCCTCTGCCGCCTCGCCTGCCTCCACCGCCTCCGCCACCTAACCCGCCGAATATCACTCCAGCCAACGCGGCGGCTGTAGCGGTCTGCGCAATTTGGGCGGTTTGATTCGCAACGGTGATGCTTGTGCGGGCGGAAACGCTTACAATCCAGTAAGGCACGTAGGTGAGACTCATTTCTTCCTGCTTGGAGTCTTCAAGACGGTGCCTGTGCAAAATCCCATTGTTCACCAAGGGCTTGATTATTGCCAACGCCTCATCAGTGGTGGCAACCTTCAAAGCAAGCATCGTCTGCTTCTGAATGTTTTTCCACCCTTGGTCTCCGAGAGTAACTCCTGTCCCACAGTACTGGCAAGTTATAACCATCTCGCCAAGCTTAGGCGTGATCGGTGCTCCACAACTCGGGCACTTTAATGATGCCACACCTGAAGGAGCAATGACAGGGCCAGAAGAACCAGTCTTAGCTGAGCTAGAAGCATTTACCATCGTGTTTTTTCCACATTTGGTGCAGAATTTTGTGTCATCCGGTAGTTCAGCACCGCAATTGCTACAGTACAAATTGTTCACCAATAGTTTTCCTATAAATGAAATTCAGTATCTCTTAAATTTTCCCCATAAACATACCCAATTTTATTGTTTGTGAAAAAGAAGGTTGCGTCAGCCGATTACATCAAAAGCAAAAAAATTACTTTAGAGCAGTTGTTCTAGCGAGCTGGAGATGCGGTTTTAAACTGCACCGTTCAGTAGAAAGACTTGGGACAAAAAGTTTTTCTGCCATCAACCGTCAAAATTCAACTGGGTAATGAGTTGAGCGCGCCGGTGGTCATCGTTGACTATAATCCGCAATGGCCGATATTCTATGAGTCGGAGACAAAGCTCATTTGCGGAATCCTCGGCGGTAGGATCTTGGCAATTGAACATATCGGCAGCACCGCGGTTCCTAATCTGGGCGGAAAGAACATAGTCGACATAATGGCTGGTGTCAGAAGCTTGGAAGAAGCAAAACATTGTCTTGCACCTCTAGAA
>Ga0187784_10000091_pt1 | contig 54250 bp, 48 predicted proteins | sample 1015_SJ02_MP15_2_FD_132964 | JGI IMG/M metagenome (GOLD analysis project Ga0187784, IMG submission 132964) | Tropical peat soil microbial communities from peatlands in Department of Meta, Colombia - 1015_SJ02_MP15_20_MG | ecosystem: Environmental > Terrestrial > Soil > Wetlands > Peat | place...
CATGCTTCGACGTGCCGATCATCCAACCCGGGGACATGGGCGTTCCCCAGGGCGACGACTTCGAAACCAACTTCATCAGCGGTGAGCGCAATATCTTCCGGCAATCCTGGCAGCGGCGCGCCGATGCTTCGGTGGTCAAGGAAGTCCCCATTCATGAGCATTACACGGTTCGCTATACCTTCGATGTTTACAATGTCACCAACACTTCGAGCTTCGACATCCCGCTGAATAACGTGACCCAGAATTTCGCCTTCAACAACGAACCGATTGCGGTCGATTCGACGGCAGCAGCGCTGCCCACCGGGTGCGGCCCGACCGGCGGAACGCCCGGCGGACTTTATAACTGCCCCGCTGGTCTCGGAATCACCAAACATACCATCGGTGCGCCGCGCCAGATTCAGATGTCGCTGCACCTGGACTTCTGATCTGCGGTTGTTTCTGCCTTCAGGGCGGTCTTGCGTGGGCCGCCCTTTGGCGTGACGCTGCAAGCCTCGGCGATTAACGATCCTTACTCGGGCTTTTCTGTCAGGAACGGCTCAACTTTCAGCGAGCCATCGCGCTGCTTTACCAGCATCTGCACCTTGCCTTCGGCGGCGTCGAGCTCTTTTTTGCAGGCGGCCGACAGTCCAACACCCTCTTCGAAGAGCTTGAGCGATTCTTCCAGCGCGAGATCGCCTTTTTCCAGTTGGTCGACGATGGCTTCGAGCCTCTTGAGCGATTCTTCAAACGACGGCATGGCAATTACTCCCCGGCCGGCTTTTCGGACGGCAGCACGCTGGCGATCACTTCGGCGGCGACATCGTAGTGGCCGAAGGGCGCGCTCACCTGCACACCCTGCACGTAAAGCTGGACCGCCGCGAGCATCTCCTGGGCGATCTTGATTCCCTCAGTGCGCGCGGCATCGGGCGTTTCGGCTTGTGCCATGCGCAGCATGATCTCTTCGGGCATGGCCAGGCGGAGGTCGTTCTTCATGTACTCTGCATTGCGCACGTTGATCAACGGCCAGAGTCCGGCGATCACGGGAATCCCGTGATCTCGCGTGCGCTCGAGGAAGCTTTCGAGGAGGCGCACATCGAACACCGGCTGCGTGATGGCGAACTCCGCTCCCGCTTCAACTTTGTAGGCGAAGCGGCGCAGCTCGTTTTCGAGGTCCGGTGCGCCGGGATTGGCCGACACGCCGATGGCGAAGTTGGTGCTTGCGCCAATCGAGTTCGAGCCGACGTCGAGTCCGCGATTCAGCCGTTCGACAATATTCACCAAACCGATGGAATCGACGTCGAATACTTGAGTGGCGTCAGGATAATCTCCCAGCCTGGTGGGTTCGCCGGTCACGCAAAGGATGTTGTGCAGGCCGATCGACGAGGCTCCCAGCAGGTCGGACTGAATCGAGAATAGGGTGCGGTCGCGGCAGGCATAATGCAGAATCGTGTCGATCCCCGTGTGCTGTTGAATCTGAATGCAAAGGCTCTGTCCGCTCATGCGCGCCGAGGCCTGGGGCGCGTCGTAAACGTTGATGGCGTGCACGCCGAGCCGCGCCATCATCCGCGCGCCCTCGATCTCCTTCGAGCAGTCGATGCCCCTGGGCGGCACAATCTCGACGACGGTGGCGAATCTGCGCTCGGCAATCGACGAGCCCAGCCGGGAACGCTGCGCCAGCGGAGCCGGCGGGGTTTCGGTGATGGGCGCGGGCGCGACGCCGGAAACTTCGATGCGCGCCTGTTCGTCCAGAGCCCGAATCGCCGCACGCATGGCGCGAATGTGATTGGGCGTGGTGCCGCAGCAGCCGCCTACCATCTGCGCCCCGGCGGCAATCGCCTTGCGCGCGAAGCTGGCCATGTACTCGGGCGAGCAAAGATAGATATTACGGCCCTCCACGGCGCGCGGCAGGCCGGCGTTGGGCATAGCGGCAATGGGGAGCTTGCTCGCCGCCCGCATGGCCTCGACGGCAGTGAGCACAGTGGCCGGTCCTGTGGAGCAGTTCACGCCAATGGCGTCGGCTCCCCACTCGGTGAGCAGCGTTGCCGCCTGCGCCGGCGAAGAGCCGTCCAGACACTCGCTTTCATCGTCGACCGTCACCATGACCAGCGCCGGGACCTCCGGCGCGACGGCCTTCGCAGCCGCCAGCGCCTCGCGAGCCTCATTCAGCGCCGGCATGGTCTCAATGACGAGCAAGTCGACGCCGCCTCCCGATTCGTTCGCGGTGAGCGCGGCGATTTGCTCGGCAAAGGCGGCGCGCGCCTCGTCGAGTCCGGTTTTGCCCAAGGGCTCGAGCCGCACGCCCAACGGCCCAATCGAGCCGCCCACCCAGGCAATTCCGGCTTGTTTTTCCTTCAATCGCTCCACCGCTCGCCGCGCCAGTTTGACTCCGGCCGCGTTGATCTCGGCAATCTTCGCGGTCAAGCCGTGCCGGGACAACCGGAAACGGTTGGCGCCGAAGGTGTTGGTTTCGAGAAGCTCCGCGCCCGCCTGCAAGTATTCTTCGTGAACGGAAAGGATCAAATTCGGGTCCGACAGATTCAGTTCGTCGACGCATTGGGAACTGGCCACGCCGCGCGCGTAGAGCAACGTGCCCATGGCGCCGTCGGCGAGCACGGGGCGGTCGGCGAACAAGTCGGCAAAGCGAGTCATTCTTCTGTAATGCTATCGCATCGCCAACGGGTTGCATTTTCTGCGGGCGCGGCTTGCGGGAAAGTCTTTCTTCGGCCGGTATCTTTGCGAACCCGATCGCCGCGCACCGGTGTCGGGCGCAGAAGCGCGATCCAACGCCTTTGACGACGCCCGAAAACCGCGCCGGGAGACGGGTTGGCTTTGTTATACTTCGAGAGTCATTCGCCTGTTTGGAATCGGTTTCCGGTCGCAGGAATTTCACCTTCAACCGGAGCATAAACAGTCGGATTAATTGGTATCGATCGCGATTTACGCGTTCTTGATCGAGGGTTGGGATTTTGACGAAGAGAAGTCTTTGCATCGGCGCCGCAGCAGCCTTGGCGGCTGCAATTGCGCTGGCAGGATGTGGCACCACCTATTATTTCGACGGCCGCGTATTGCCGCCCAGCAAGCTGGTCAACCGCGTCCTCATCGCCGTCCAGAACCCCGGCGTAGGGGTCAGGGGCGCGCTCGAAATCGTGGACGCCTATTACGATATCCGCTCCGGCTACAATGGAACGCCATCCTCCTTTTCAATAAGCGGCTTCGGCAGTCCGCTTCCCCAAACCATTCAGAGCATGCCCGAGGAACAGACTGGGGCGGTTTACGCAGCCGGCGATGGCAGTTTCAGTTTGGTCAACTACGCAACGGAGAATACTGGCGGCACGGTTAGCGGAATCAGCGGTATGTCGTCGAGTATCTTCATTACCCGCAACAGGAGTTACGTCTTCGCGGCCGGTCAGCAGCAACACGTGCTGACTGCAGCCAACCAATCCACGAGGGTATCCGTGCAATTCGGCCTGCCCAATGTTTACCGCGTCAGTGTGAATCCTGGCGGCTCGGTGGCGCTGGCTTTTGTGGAGAACTCCAACTACGTCTACTATCCGCGCCAGCTCTCGGCCGCTCAATCGCAAAGCTATTCCGGAGGCCCCATCACCTGGCCTAAGGCCGCTGTTGATTGCGAGCCGCAGAATCTTCCGAGTTGGTGCCTGTTTCAGATGCAGAGTCCGGACAATCAATACGTGGATGCGGCAGGGGTAACGCAATACTACGGGGCGCCGCTCACCTTCGATCGCCCTGTTAAGGCGGTCTTCTCGTCCGATGGCAGCACAGCGTACATTCTGAGCTGCGGGCCGGAGTGCGGAGGCACGACCGCGGCCTACACGCGGGTTCCCATCGCGCCGATGATCTTTCTTCTGGGCCAGTCTTCCGGGCTTCTGCCCACGAGCAGCGCCCTCGCCGGTCTCACCGTTCCCATCCCAGGTGGAGCGAGCAATGCTCTCGTCGATTCATCGACGATGTACGTGGTTGGCCAGCAGCCACAGACGGTGAACGGCCAAACGCTCTTCGGCGGTAACCTGACCGTAGTGAATTTGGTCAGCAATACGATCTCGAGCAGCGCAGCCATCAGCGACGGGCAACCCGGCGCCATGAGCCGCATGATCGAGGCCGACGACAACACGCTGTGGATCGGCATGACCGGCTGCACCACGGGCGTGCGCTATGCGACGAATCCGGCTGGCGGTTACGGCTGTCTGACGATGTACAACACCTCGACTAACCAGGTGATGCTGCTGGAGCCGTACATCGGCAACGCGACCGGCATCGCCGCGGTTGCCGGACTGCACAAGATCTACACAGCCGAAGGCGGACAGGTGTACATCTACTCCACGAAGGACGGCTCGGCGATCGACAACCAGTACGTCACGGTGACGGGCACGGCCTACGATGTTGCCTACATGGACGCGATTACCGACGGCGATAATACGGTGTATTAGCGGAGCTAGCGGGGTTAGCGGGGTTAGCGGAGCTAGCGGGGTTAGCGGAGCTAGCTAAGACGATCGCGCGTCGGGAAGCGGCAAGAATGAAAACCAATATGACCGCGTCTGCTGATTTTCGCGCCGACGTTCTGGCCATTGCTGCGCATCGCGACGATGTGGAGCAGACTTGCGGCGGGACCTTGCTGCGTTCGGCGGCGCGCGGCCTGCGCACGGCTATCCTCGATCTAACGCAAGGCGAAGCGGGAACGCGAGGCACCGCGGAGGATCGCGCCCGCGAAGCCCAGGAAGCTGCCCGCATTCTGGGTGTGGGGTGGCGCCAGGCGCTGGACTTGCCCGACGGCGCGATCGCCAACACGCAGGAGAATCGCATCGCCATCATGTGCGTGATTCGGCGGGTGCGCCCCCGTGTCGTGATTCTGCCCTACTGGCAGGCGCGGCATCCCGATCATGCCATCGTGGCTCCGCTTGGCTACGCTGCTTGTTTTCTCTCGGGATTGAAGAGCATTGAGACGGGCGCCGAACCGCATCGCCCGTTCAAAATTGTCTACGCCAGCCTATACGGCGACGTGCGTCCCAGCTTCGTTGTAGACATCTCGCCATTCATCGAGCAGCGCCATCTGGCGCTGATGGCGTATCGATCGCAATACGCAAATCAAGCCAAGGGCAGCGGACTGTTTGTGCCGGAAGAAGAGATTCGCGAGCGCACATTTGCCGAGGCCCGCCATTATGGCCTACTCGCGGGCGTTCGCTACGGAGAGCCGTTCGTGCAAAAGGAAGTCGGCCTTGTGGACGACCTGACGCTCGTGCCCGTGCAATCGATTTAGAATGGGCGCGGGCTTTTCCGGCGCAAGACCTGTGAAAGCCACTTGAAGCAAAGTACGTATGCCGTGCTCGTTCCCCGCGCATCCGGTCTTCGTATTACCGTTACATGAGACGCAGCTTACGCAACAGTTAACTTGGAGGCCACTTCGTGCCGCAAATTTGGGACCCGGCAACGTATGGGAAAGACGCTGCATTTGTGCATGAACTCGCCGCAGGGGTACTCGAATGGCTCGCTCCGCAACCGGGCGAGCGCATTCTCGATCTGGGTTGCGGAGACGGGCAATTGACGCAGCGCATCGCTGCGGCCGGAGCGCTGGTGACGGGTATCGACGCATCGCCGGAGATGGCGGCTGCGGCGCGTTCGCGCGGCATCGCAGCCGAGGCCGGAACCGCCGAAGAGCTGCCCTATCCGGATCGTACTTTCGACGCAGTCTTCTCCAACGCCGCGCTCCACTGGATGCGGGGTCAGGATGAGATGATGGACCAGGTTCGCCGCGTGCTTCGCCCCGGCGGCCGATTCGTCGCCGAGATGGGTGGGCACGGCAATATTGCCGCCATTCGCATCGCCTTCGCAGCCGTGCTTACGCGGCACGATTTCGCTGGGCTCGGCGACCGTGGCAACTACTACCCCACGCCCGAGTCATACACGCGCCGTCTCCAGCACCACGGCTTCTCTGTTGAGCGCATGATTCACTTCCCTCGCCCGACCCCGTTGGGCGAGGGCGGTATGCAAGCATGGTTGTGCACTTTCTGCCGCGGAGCGCTGAACGCGCTGCCCGAGCCATTCCGGGAGACGGTCGTGAAAGAAACAGCCGCCTTACTTGCTCCCGTCTTGCGCGACGAAGAGGGTAAGTGGACCGCGGACTACGTTCGTCTGCGCTTTATCGCCAGGACGTGAACGCTTTCGACTCATCTAACCCTCTTTCCTAAGATATATTCTCCAAATAACTTTGGATAAGTTCGCAGAATATCTGCCGAAGCCCTTGCCATTACCGACGAGCAGTCGCACGACAACGTATCGGCGCCGCGCGGCAAGGGCTACGCGATCAATGTGGCGTCGAACCGCGACGGAGTGGGCTACGGCCCGTGGACGCACATCGACGGCTGGAGCGAAACGGTGGTCGAGTACATCGCCGAGCTTGAGGCCAGCGATACAAGACCGGGCAGGTGAAACGGCTGCTAGCGCAGAAGTCGATCGCCCAATCAACGGGGAGCAGACCTGAAGTTCGCTCCCCATTCTTTTGTTTGCTCTACTCCGCCGCCAGCAGCTTGATGCGGAACAGGAATCCCGCCAGCAATCCACCCAGGCTGGGAAACACGAGGAACAGCCACACCTGGCTCAGTGCATGGCCACCGACAATCAGCGCCGGCCCCAGGCTGCGCGCCGGGTTCACGCTCGTGCCGGTAATGTGAATGCCGAAGAGATGAATGGCAACCAGCGTAATCCCGATGGCTAGCCCGGCAAACCCGGCCGGCGCGCTTTTCTGCGTTGAGCCCAGGATCACGACCACGAAGATGAAAGTGGCAATTAGCTCAAACAGGATGGCTGCATGAATGCCATACTCGCCCTGATAGCCCGGACCCCACCCATTCTGACCGAGGCCGTTCAGCGCGATGTTGTAACCTTCCGAGCCCATGGCGATGATGGATAACACAAAGGCCGCCAAAATCGCTCCCACAAACTGGCCGGCCCAGTAGCCGATCATCTCGCCGGTCTTCATGCGTCCCGCAGTCCAAACGCCCAGGCTCACCGCAGGATTAATGTGGCAGCCGGAGATGGGGCCGATTCCGTATGCCGCGCCAATCAGGGCCAATCCAAACGCCAAAGCGATGCCCACAATGCCGACCTTATCGCCGGCAATCGCTGCTGTTCCACAACCAAAGAGCACCAGAATGAATGTCCCTACGAGTTCCGCCAGGTATTTCTTCATCGTTCCTCCTTGAAGCAAGCCGATATGAGTGAGGGAGAGATGCCACGGTTCATTCGCCGTGCGCCGGACGCCGCGCAACGCGCTCGGATCTCGCATTATGGAGCCGGGATCGGCCGCTCCGGTAGTGGATGCCGAAGAGATCAATGGCAACCGGGGAGGCCGGTAAACTTTGCGCCCGATGCGCGCTCGCAGTTTTGCAGAACGCCTGCCGGGGAGTCAAGAAAAACTTCCTGGAGCATGGCGCGCACCGGAACCGCCCGGCGAATGACGGGATGTCGCTCGAAAGCGAAGCATTCGTGGGCAGTTTTGCGCCTGCCCGCGGTCGCCGTGTGCTAATTTTCAAGCGTGGGCGATGGCACGCCAAGTGATGCAAGAACAGCGCAGGCGGTGCCCCGCCGTTTGCCTGGGCTGGCGCTCAAAGACGGGCTCATCCGGCATCCCTTCGATCTGGAGTTTGGTGTCCGCACAAGCGGCCTCGTCGCCGGGCGGCATTTGATCGCCGGGCACCGCCACGACCGGCATAATACGGCTTACTATGCGGTGGCGCCGTCGCTTCTCCGCGCCGCGATCGTGCGCTGGCGCCGCTGCCGGCCGCAGGCGCCGATCGACGAATTCACGTTTATCGATGTCGGCGCGGGCATGGGACGCGCCATGCTGCTGGCCGCCGAATATCCGTTTCGAGCCGTTATCGGCGTTGAGCTTCACGCGACGCTGGCGCGCATCGGCCGCAGAAATATGGCGCTCTGGCGCATGGCGGGCCGCGCCCACGCCCCGATGCGCATGTTCTGCTGCGATGCCTCGGAGTTTCCCCTCCCTCCCGGTCCTTGCGTCGCATTTCTCTTTAACCCGTTTGGAGCTCCGGTGCTGCGCCAAATGCTCAGAAGCTGGAACACCGCACTGAAAGAGAAACCAAGAGAACTGAACATTCTCTATGTCAACAACGAGCAGGAACGCGTGATGCGGCGCGAGCCTGGATTCGAGCCGATCTTTCATGGTCAGGTTCGGCGGTCGCAAGCCGACCTTGTCGCGGACCGGAAAATCCTCGCCAGCCAGCCGGGCCGTGAATACGCAGCGACGGCTTGGGAGGGCTGTTCGATCTACCGGTGGAAAGACAACCAGTAGCCAATAGGGAGTAGCCAATTGGCAGCCGCTCTCGCTCGTGCCTAATGCCTAATGCCTATTGCCTGTTGGCTGCTTCCTGTTACCATTGCGGGGGCATGAACAAACCAATCGTAGCTGCATTTCTTTCCGTACTCGCTGCCTCGTTGCGACTCGTGGCGCAAGGGCCGTCGCTCGCCATCCAGGTCGATCACCCCACCGCCAAAGTCAGTCCTATGCTCTACGGGCTGATGACCGAGGAGATCAATTACAGCTACGACGGCGGAATCTACGCGGAACTGATCCGCGACCGCACGCCGAGCCACGCATGGGACGCGCTGAATCACTGGCCGATTGTGGTGCACGGCGACTCTCAGGTGAATGTTTCTGTCGACGAATCCACCGGACCCAGCGCAGCAATCCCGCGGAGCCTACGAGTGAAGGTTTCCAAGGCCAGCGCCGGCGCGCCGGCGGGAATCGAAAACAACGGCTACTGGGGAATTCCGGTGCGGGCGCACACCACTTACAGCGGGTCGTTCTGGGCCAAAAGCGACACCCCGGGGCTTGCTGTGGCGGTCACTCTGCAGAATGATCGGACCGGTGTGGCCGCGGCCTCGACCACGGTCAGTGGAATTACTGGCGACTGGAAGCAGTATCCGTACACGCTCACAACGGGCGACGCGCCGGTCTCATCGAACAACCATCTGATCCTGACGATCTCGCAGCCGGCCACGTTGTGGCTCGATCTGGTCTCGCTATTCCCGCCCACATACCACAACCGGCCCGGCGGCAACCGCGCCGACATCATGAGCCTGCTGGCGGCGATGCGTCCGCATTTTCTGCGCCTGCCGGGCGGCAACTACCTCGAAGGCGACCATATTGCCGAGAGGTTCGACTGGAAAAAGACCATCGGGCCTTGGGTTGACAGGCCGACGCATCGCAGCCCTTGGAACTACCGCTCTTCCGACGGCATGGGCCTGCTCGAATACCTGGAGTGGTGCGAGGACTTGAAGATGGAGCCGGTGCTCGCCGTTTATGCCGGGTACTCATTGGCGCAGGAGCACGTCGATCCCGGCACGGCGCTTGATCCCTACGTGCAGGACGCGCTCGACGAGATTGAGTTTGTGACTGGCGGCGCCGATACCAAGTGGGGCGCCGAACGGGTCAAGGATGGCCATCCCGCTCCCTTCCCCTTGCACTACATCGAAGTGGGCAACGAGGACTTCTTCGACCGGTCCCACACGTACGACGGCCGCTTCAAGCAGTTCTACGATGCCATCAAGCAGCGGTACCCAAATCTGCAGGTGATCGCGACGACGCCGGTGAAGGGCGTGACCCCCGACGTGCTCGACGAGCACTTCTATTTGTCCGCGCAGGATATGTTCGGCGAGGCGCACCACTACGACGCCAAGGACCGCAGCGGGCCGAAGATCTTCGTGGGCGAGTGGGCTACGCGCGAGGGCGACCCCACGCCGGATCTCGAAGCTGCGCTGGCCGATGCGGCGTGGCTTACCGGCCTCGAGCGCAACAGCGATTTGATCATCATGGCCAGCTATGCGCCGCTCTTCGTTAACGTGAATCCCGGCGGAGAGCAGTGGGCGACAGACCTGATCGGCTACGACGCGCTTTCGAGCTATGGCTCGCCCAGCTACTGGACGCAGCAGATGTTCTCGACGCACCTGGGCACCGAAGTGGTGGGCTATACGCTCGACAACGCGCCGGCGCGCGTTTTTGCGTCGGTGACACGGAACGATGCCGAGCACAAGCTCTTCGTGAAGGTGGTCAATGCGAACTCGACAGCGCAGCCAGTCGCGATTGCGCTGAACGGAGTCACGAAAGTCGAAGCGCAGGCGACGCTGGTCACGATGAGCGGCAAAACGCCCAACGCGACCAACAGTATTGCGCATCCCGACGAAGTGAAGCCGGTCGAGCGCAAGGTCGCCATCTCCGGACCGAAGTTCACCCAAACCTTCGCGCCGTATTCGGTGAATGTGCTGGAACTGAGCTATTGAATGGCGACGTCAATTGCGACTTACGATAAAGTAAACCCATCGTGATTCTCAACCTGGCACGGCGCGCGCACGACCACAACTGGGAGATGGACCCCATCACCCGTTCCCTGCTCGACACGGATTTCTACAAACTGCTCATGCTCCAGTTCATCTGGAAGCATTTTCCCGAGATTCATGCGACGTTCAGGCTGATCAACCGCTCGCACGGCGTGCGGCTGGGCGAACTCGTCTCCCTGGGGCGGCTTCGCGAGCAGCTTGAAGCAACGCGAGCCCTGCGCTTTCGCAAGTCGGAGCTGGTGTGGCTGGCCGGCAATACGTTCTACGGAAAGCGCGGCATCTTTGAGCCGGCATTTCTCGACTGGCTGGAACATGAGTTCCGGCTTTCCGACTACGAGCTGTCAATCAAAGACGGCCAGATCTCGCTGCGCTTCGAAGGGCTTTGGTTTGCGACGACGATGTGGGAGATCTATGCGCTGGCCGAGATCGGCGAGCTGCGCACGCGCGCCGGCCTGAAGCAGTTGAGCGAGCTGGAGCTCGACATCCTCTACGCGCGCGCCAAAACGCGGCTGTGGGAGAAGATGGAGCGGCTGCGCGGTGTGCCGGATTTGAGCATCAGCGACTTTGGCACGCGACGGCGGCACAGTTTTCTGTGGCATGAGTACGTGGTGAGCGCGATGCGCGACACGCTAGGCGAGAGCTTTACCGGCACGTCGAACGCGCACCTGGCCTACAAGCACGACCTCGAAGCCATCGGCACCAATGGCCACGAGCTGCCCATGGCCATGGCGGCCCTGGCCCGCGACGAAGAGGAGCTGCGCACGGCCCAGTACCGGCTGCTGGAGCTGTGGCAGCAGAGTTATCAGGGCGAATTGCTGATTCTGCTTCCCGATACTTTCGGGACGACGCAGTTTCTGCGCGGCGCGCCGGAGTGGGTCGCCAACTGGACCGGGCAGCGCATCGATAGCAAAGACGCCTACGTCGCCGGCGACGAGTACATTGCGTGGCTCGAGCGCCACGGCCGAGACCCGCGCCAGAAGCGGCTCATCGCCTCGGACGCGCTCGACGTGGAGCAGATTCTCGGCTTGCACGCAACCTTTGCGGGAACGATTTTGAACGGCGCCGCGCCGGAGGATTTCCGCTCGGCTTCTGACTTTCGCGATGCCAGCCGCTGGCTGCCCGAGCGGCGCATCCGCTTCAGCGCCGGCTGGGGAACGCTGCTGACCAACGACTTTCGCAATTGCAATCCGCAAGGCGATGAGAACTTCAATCCGGTCAGCCTGGTGTGCAAGCTAAGCGAAGTAGAAGGCAGACCGGCCGTCAAACTCTCCGACAACACCTCGAAGGCGCTGGGCGACCCCGTCGAAGCCGAACGCTATCGCCGCGTCTTTGGCCTCGCCGGCGTAGCGGACGCGCCGGTGCTGACGTAGGAAAGCTCTGATCAGGTCCTGAACCCGTCCCTCAGCGGCTAAAGCCGCGTTGATTTGGCTCGGCTTGCGGCACGACTGAAGTCGTGCCCTTTCAAAGCCGCGACTTGATCGGAGCTTCCCTAGAACTGAGGGTGGCCCACCCTCGCCGCGTCTTTGTTTTTGCGGCTAGGGTGGGTAACCTCAGACGATCTCGCGCCGGCGATTTAATCTGCATTCTATGGCGTCTCAGGCGGGCCGGTATGCAAGCCAATTGCGGCAGGAGCTGACGTTGCGCAATTCCGTCTACGCGCGCGGGCGCCCACACGTCGAGAGCTACGGAAACGCGCCGGTCATCGTCTATGCCCCGGAAGATTTCCGCCACGGCAACTTTTTCGACCCCGCGTACTTCGCCATCGCAAGCCACTCGGAGTGGAAGCGTCGCCTCGATAAGGTTCATGCGCAGGCCGCGCGCTTGCTGCCTAAGTCGAGGCTGGACCCCGGCCGACGCTGGCGCGAGCTCGACTCGTCGATGAGCTCCGACGCGCTGCTGATGAACGTTTTCTGCACGCCGGGAGTGGCTGAGTCGAAGCGGATCCGCGATGCGCTCGGCGTCGAGGACGAGGCCGAACCCATCTTCGGCTGGAAGGCGCGGGTGCCCCTCGCCAAGGGTCGGTTCGATCGCACCGAGATCGACATGCGCTTCGGGTCGCTGCTGGTCGAGGCAAAGCTGACCGAAGTTGGTTTCCAGGCGCGGACCGCCGCCATCGTTGAAGCCTATCGCGACTTCGACGAGGTCTTCGATCGCAGCCAGTTGCCGCGCGTGGAGATTCCGACTGCCCGATGGATGCGTGCGAGCGAGTTTCCGGAAAACGAATCGCAGGAATTCGAGAGCATCGTTGGCGATCCGGAGAGCTTTTCGGTGATCGATACCAGCTTTCGCCCGCCCGGCGAGCGCGGTTACTTGAGCTATCAGCTCATTCGCGGCGTGCTGGCCGCCAATGCCTCCGATTGCAGCTTCTGTGTGCTGCACGACGAGCGGCGGCCCGATCTGCGCGAAGAGTGGTTCCAAGTGATGGCCGCGGTGAGGAGCGCCGATCTGCGCGTCCGGCTGAAAGTGCTCACCTGGCAAGAGCTGGCCGCGCTCGTCCCGCCCGAATTGCAGGAGTTCCTCGACGTAAAATACGGCATCGTCGCGCCGGGACACGGCCCTTCGCCCATCGAGTCCGCCACTGGCCTCGCCCCGTAGAGTCTTTGGATGCCCACTTGCCGCGGCTGGCGATCAAAAACTGACGTGTGGGCATTCGAGCCCCCCAAAACTTGTTGCGAAGGTAGGCGAATTCCTAGAGCCTATTTGCGAACCGATCCCTTTGAGCCACTGCATGAGCTAAACCGCCAACAAGCAATCAAGGCGATAAGGAGGGCCTTTCACGTCAATTCCCTGGCAAGCAATTGCCGGACCTCGCCGACGAGGGCTCTCTCGCCGCGGCGCGGCGGCAAAAGGCAGAACTCGACCGTTGGCATCTTCGGCAGTCGGCCCTTGACATCGAACTTGCTCACACCGGGCGGGATCGCCGATTCGTTGAGACAGGTGACGCCGAGACCGCCCATAAGTGCAAGATGCAGTCCACCAACTCCTGAGGCCGAATGCGCAACTTCGTATCGAACTCGGCTCTTTTCGAGTGTCGAGAGGATCAGTCTCTGCAAGGTGCATGTTTGCGCAAGGACCAGAAGGGGAAGCGGGCGATCGTTTTCGAGTTTGAACGAATCATGCGCAACCCAGAGCAACACCTCCTTCCGGAGCCGGATTGTCCCCTCATCGAAGGATCTCTGCGTATTCCGATTCGCTGCATCGCGAATTTGCATGTACAGACCGATATCGAACGTGTTGCCGCTGGCTGCCGACAGAATTGAAGCGCTCTGAGTGACGGAGACGTGCAAACGCAGAAAAGGATACTGTTCGCGCAACCGCTTCAGAACGGCCGCGAAGGTGATGGGCTTGAAGTAGTCGGAGATGGCAAGGCGAAGATCGCCAGCAAGCTGCTGTCCCCGCATTTCCTGAAAGGCTCTTTCGCTAAGCATCAAGAGCTGGCGGGCAGGGGCAAGCAGCCGCTCGCCAGACGATGTCAAGACGGCGCCTGTTTTGCCGCGGGAAAAGAGCGGAAGCCCGCAGGCCTCTTCGAGCTTGCGGATTTGCTCGCTCACCGCGGATTGAGAGCGGCTCAAACGCGGTGCGGCAGCTGAAAAGCTGCCGCACTCGGCTATAACCACGAAAGTGTGGAGAAGTTCGAGATCGAATGGCATTGTCTATCCATTCGCATGTCCGATAGATGTTATCACATATTCCCGCTTTACAGATAAACTCTCAAAGCCCATACTGGTTATTCCGGTCGAGATTTCCTCAATGAACAGTCAGATGGGCTTGATGGTTTGCCTCAGCCGGCTACGAGAAGGGAGCGGCGTATGGAACCGGTCCGGCAGGCGATTACCGGTAACGAAGAACAGGGAAACTTATCGTCACCGTATCAGGCATTGGTTCATTTCTATTGCGCGTTCAACTCCGGCGACATACGCATGATGTCGGAGAATTGGGCACAGTCGGATCGGATCGCAATGGATAACCCGTTGGGTGGAATTAAACGCGGATGGCCCGAGATACAAACGGTCTACGAGCGCATCTTCGGTGGGAGCGCGAAGGTCTATGTTGAGTTCTACGACTACACAATCCACGAAACGGCCGAGATGTTTTACGCGGTGGGCCGTGAGCGCGGATATCTCCGTAGTGCGAACGAAGAGATCGCTTTGGCAATTCGCACGAGCCGTATATTTCAAAAGATTGAGCATCGTTGGCGTCAGGTCCATCATCACGGCTCCATCGAAGAGCCCCATCTGCTGGCGAAATACCAAGCCACAGTTGTCAGAGGGTAAACAGCATGGTTCAGCATGATTGCTACAAGATCTTCTGGTGATGGTTGCGTAGAGGCGCTTTCCGCACGGCTTGCACAGTCCATCACGGGCAAGCACTCTTTTCCACCCTGCCCTGCGGAAGTTCGGAGCCAGGAATCTTCTTCCCCTGGATCTAGATCCCCAGGATTTTTCGATTGCGGTCGGTATCGGCTGCCACGCCTGCGAAATCGTCGAAGGCCCTGTCGGTGACGCGGATAATGTGATCGCGGACAAACACCGCGCCCTCCGCGGCGCCCTGCTCGGGATGCTTGATGCAGCATTCCCATTCCACCACGGCCCAGCCGGGATAATCGTACTGCGCCATCTTGCTGAAGACTTGCGTGAAATCGATCTGCCCGTCGCCGAGCGAGCGGAAGCGGCCCGGCCGGTCGATCCAGTCCAAGTAGCCGCCGTACACGCCGGCGCGACCGCTGGGCCGGAACTCGGCATCCTTCACGTGGAAGGCGCGCACACGCTCGTGGTAGAGATCGAGGAAAGCGAGATAGTCGAGCTGCTGCAGGACCATGTGGCTCGGATCGTAGAGGATGTTGGCCCGTTTGTGATCGCCGACAGCCGAGAGAAATCGCTCGAAGGTCGCGCCATCGTGCAGATCTTCGCCGGGATGCAGCTCGAAACACGCATCCACGCCGGTGTCATCGAAGGCGTTGAGGATCGGCAGCCAGCGGAGGGCGAGCTCGTTGAAGGCCTCGTCGATCAGCCCCGCGGGCCGCTGCGGCCATGGATAGAAAAACGGCCAAGCGAGCGCGCCGGAAAATGTTGCGTGCGCTGTGAGCCCCAGGTTGCGGCTTGCCTTCGCAGCCCAGAGCAACTGCTGCACCGCCCACTCTGCTTTCGCCTTGGCGTTGCCGGCGAGCTGCGGCGGCGCAAAACCATCGAGCAGAGTATCGAAGGCCGGATGACTCGCGACGAGCTGTCCTTGCAGGTGCGTCGAAAGCTCCGTGATCTTGAGGCCGGTGCGCGAGGCAATGCCGAGAATCTCCTCGCAGTACGTTTTGCTTTCGGCGGCGCGCGCCAGGTCGAAGAGCCGCTTGTCCCACGTGGGAATCTGGATGCCCACGTAGCCCAACCCGGCCGCCCAGGCAGCCATGCCCGCGAGCGTGTTGTAAGGCGGCTGATCGCCGGCGAACTGCGCGAGAAAGATTGCTGGTCCTTTGATGGTTTTCATTTCTTCACCTCAGCCAGTAGCCGATAGCCAGTAGCTAACAGCTAAAAATCGACCCAGCCTTCTTGGCGATTGCTCGCAATCACGCGCTCGATAAACCTCATGCCGCGCACGCCGGCTTCGATTCCCGGCAGCGTAGCCGGCAGCGGATTCGAGCTTCCCTGCTTCCACGCTTCAAGCGCATCGGCAAACTCACGATAAAGAACCGCGAAGGCCTCTAGATAGCCTTCCGGATGGCCCGACGGTGTTCGCGTCACGGCCAGCGCGTCGCTGCCGAGATAGCTTGCCGCAGCGTGACAAATCTCTTCCGGTTTGTCAAGCCATTTGACGATGAGCCGGTTCGGATCCTGCTGCCGCCACTCGAGCGCGCCCGTCTCGCCGTAGATGCGCAGATGCAGATTGTTCATTTCGCCCGCAGCCACCTGTGAGCAGGCCAGCGTTCCCGCCGCTCCATTGCTCATTCGTACAAACGCATTGCAATCGTCGTCGAGCCTGCGGCCGGGAACCACGGTGCGCAGCGTGGCGTTGATCGCCGTCACTTGCAAGCCGCTGACGTATTCGAGCAGATGAAACGCGTGTGTGCCGATGTCGCCGATGGCGCCGCCTGGACCGCTGCGCGCGGGATCGGTTCGCCACTCGGCCTGCTTGTGGCCGCTGGTCTCAATGGAGCGGCTCAACCATCCCTGAAAGTACTCCACCGCAACCTTGCGAATTTTGCCGAGCTTGACAGCCTCGCACATGGCCCGCGCCTCGCGGACCATCGAATAGCCCGCGTAGGTATGCGTCAAAGCGTAGGGCAGGCCGGACTTCCTCACGGCGGTTTCGAGCTTGAGCGCTTCCTCGTAGGTCGCCGTCGCCGGCTTGTCGCTCATTACCGGGATACACGCTTCCAGTGCGGCCAACGCTACCGGCAAATGCAGATGATTCGGCGTCACGATGGCGACAAAATCGATCCCGTCGCTCTGCTTGCGCTCGGCCTCGAGCATCTGCTGATAGTTCACGTACGCACGGGCAGGATCGATCCGGTACATGGCTGCCGCTTGGCGCGAACGCTCTGGAGACGACGAAAACGCGCCGGCGACCAGCTCGATCCTCGCATCCAGTTCCGCCGCGATGCGATGCACCGGCCCAATAAAGGCACCCGGGCCCCCGCCCACCATACCCATTCGCAACTTGCGCGCTTCTGCCATCGTTCGCTTCCCTCTCGAACCCCGTTCGCGAGCCACATTCAATCTACATGATCGATCTCGCGGGGTCCTTTTCTTCTCCGTGATAGCGGCAATCGCATGAGCAAAGATGGATGAAATCTCGGAGTCTCGCACCGCCCCTACGAAGCGGATTCCTGAGATGAATCTCTGTTTCCCAGGGTTCCGCTACGCTCCACCCTGGGCTATTCTCGGTTCGCCCCTCCGGGGCGAATGCCTCGCGCACAGCAGTCGCCCCTTTCAAATTGCCTCCAGGCCAAGTCGTCACGTCACTGACCGAAGCAACTCCGGTGCGATAGATTGGGGTCTGACAATGGACAAGCTGTCGATACCGGATTCCAACCGCCGCTGGGACTGTCTGAGCCTCGGCGAGGTGATGCTGCGCCTCGATCCCGGCACGGGCCGCATCCACACGACGCGGCAGTTTCAGGTGTGGGAGGGCGGCGGAGAATACAACGTGGCCCGCGGCTTGCGGCGCTGCTTCGGCTTGCGCACCGCTGTTGCGACCGCGCTCGCCGACAACGGCGTGGGCCGCCTGGTTGAGGATCTGATTCTGCAGGGCGGCGTCGATACCTCGCTCATTCTGTGGGTTCCCTACGACGGCGTCGGCCGCGCCGTGCGCAACGGCCTGAACTTTACCGAGCGCGGCTTCGGCGTACGCGCTGCGGTTGGCTGCTCGGACCGCGGCCACACCGCTATCAGCCAGGTGAGGACCGGCGATTTCGACTGGGAGAGCATTTTCGGCGACGAGAACGGTGCGCGCTGGTTTCATACAGGCGGCATCTTCGCCGCGCTCTCTGCTTCGACTGCCGAAGTGGCGCTCGAAGCGATGAACGCGGCGCGTCAGCGCACCACGCCGATTTCCTACGATCTGAACTACCGCGAATCGCTTTGGAAATCGATTGGCGGCAAGGTCAAGGCGCAGGAGGTGAACCGCGCTCTCGTGCGCAAAGTCGACGTACTGCTGGGCAACGAGGAGGATTTCTCCGCCATGCTTGGCGTCGCCGTCAAAGGCGTTGGAGAGGACTTCGCCGAACTGCCCATCGCCGGCTACGAAGAGATGCTGCGCGAGGTCGCAGCGGCGTATCCGAATTTGAAGCTCGTCGCCAGCACGCTGCGCACGGCGCAAACCGCCAGCCGCAACGCGTGGGGAGCGATTGCTTTATGCGAAGACAAGATCGTGCACGTACCGCAGCGCGAGATCGACATCTTCGATCGCGTGGGCGGCGGCGACAGCTTCGTGTCCGGCTTGATCTACGGCCTGCTCGCCGGCAAGGGGATCGAATGGGCCGTCCAGTGCGGCGTCGCGCATGGCGCGCTGGCCATGACCACTCCCGGCGACACGAGCATGGCGACGCGGGCCGAGGTCGAGCGCGCGATGAAAGCCGGCTCGGCGCGGATCGCGCGGTGAAGCAGCTTTTAACCATTAGCTATTAGCTTTTAGCTCCGTTTCGCTGATCCAGCGCATTCGACCGGCCGGAAGAGAAACTCAGAGCTAATAGCGAACTGCTAAGAGCTCGAAATCGTCAGCAATTGTTATTAAGGGAAGGAGCAATGTCCGAAACCACCCAGCAGATCATTGAGCGCGTCGGCCTGATCCCGGTGCTGCGTGCGAAGAGCGTAGCCCAGGGGCGCGCCGTGGTCGAGGCCCTGGTTACCGGCGGCGTCACCATCGTGGAAGTGACGATGACCGTGCCTGGTGCGATCGATCTTTTGAAGGAGCTAAAGAAGGAATACGGAGCGAAGCTCTTGCTCGGCTCCGGCACGGTGACGACGGCCGACCAGGCGCAGGCGACAATCGATGCCGGAGCGGAGTTCGTCGTGAGTCCCAGCGTGCATGCGGAAGTTATCGCCGTCACCAAGAAAAACCAGAAAATCTCTTGTCCGGGCGCGCTCACGCCCACCGAAGTCATCGCCGCCTGGAACGAGGGCGCCGACTATGTGAAGATCTTTCCCTGCTCTGCTGTGGGCGGGGCGAGCTACCTGAAGGCGCTGCTGGCGCCGTTTCCGCATCTTAAACTAATTCCTACAGGCGGCGTGACCCTCCAAACTGCTGCAAGCTTCCTCGAGGCCGGCGCGAAGGCGCTAGGCGTCGGCGGCGATCTGGTGAATCTGGCTGCGATCGACGCCGGGCACCCCGAGGCCATTACAGAAACTGCCCGCGCCTACCTGAAGGTGATCGCCGGCGCGCGGAAATAGAAGGGTTTTCTTTGGGCGCCGAGACAGAGAAGGAGTTTGCATCCTTGCCGTCCGTCTCAAGCTGAAAACTGAATTCGTGTCACAGTTTTCGCTCCGGACCGGCGCTATACTTGGCTCTCAAACGAGGCTGCCCGTCCCCCTGAGCATCCGTACAGGAGGAGTTCTATGAAGCTTGTCTCATTTTCCACCCCCGGAGGCAAAATCCATCCCGGCGCATTGGTCGAGGAAGCCGCTTTGGTCGTCGATCTTACCGCCGCCGACTATCCCGACACGCTCGCGGCCATCGCTGGCGGCTTTGCCGCAGTCGACAAACCCGGCGCGTATCCCAGTTACAAGCTGAGCGAGGTCCGCCTGCACGCGCCGCTCGTCAACCCGCCGCGCATCTTCGCCATCGGCTTGAACTATCGCGATCATGCCAAGGAATCGAAGAAGGATTTGCCGGCCGCGCCCGTTGTTTTCTTCAAGCTGCAGACTTCGATTGTTGGTCCTGGCGACTCGATCGTGCTGCCGAAGAATTCAAGCGAGCCCGACTATGAAGCGGAATTGGCCTTCGTCATCGGAAGAGGAGGCTATCGCATCCCCGCTTCGGCGTGGCGCGATCACGTCTATGGCTACACGATTGTCAACGACGTGACGGCGCGAGATTTGCAGCGTGCAACTTCACAGTGGTCGCTGGCCAAGAGTTTCCCGACCTTCTGCCCGACGGGACCGGCCATCGTTCCAGCCACTGAGATTTTAGATCCGCATCGACTCGCGATTTCGCTCGACATCAATGGCGAGCTGCTGCAGAACTCGAACACGCGCGAGATGGTCTTCAAGATACCGGAGCTGGTGGAGTATATCTCGTCGATCACGCCGCTCCTTCCCGGCGACATTGTATCCACCGGTACGCCTGCGGGCGTGGGCATGGGCCACTCGCCGCAGCGCTGGCTTCGCCCTGGGGATAAGGTAACGATCACGATTGAGGGTCTGGGCTCGCTGGCCAATCCGGTTGTGGCGGAGTAGGCCGCGCGACGGCGCACCGGTCGCTTCGATCTGCTAGCCAGCCGCCTCGCCGGGCTTAGTTTCGGCGAACAGCCACGCATACAGGGCCACCCCGATGTAGCAAACCAGAGGAACCACGTACGCCGCCTGCAATCCACTGTGATCCGCCACGATGCCCATCACCTTTGTTAGCGCCGCGCCACCCAAAATTGCCATCACCAGGCCGGATCCTGCGCTCTTGGTCTTATCACCCATCCCTTTCAATCCAAGGGCGAAAATCGTCGGGAACATGATCGACATGAACAAGCTAGTGGTGAGCAAGCAGGCGGTACCGAACCAGCTTGGATACACGACAGCTATCAGACAGAGCACGACGTTCGCCACCGCGTAGAAAACCAGCATCTGCCGCGCGTGGAAGCGACGCATCAGCCATGCGGAGCTGAACCGGCCCACAGCAAACGCGGCCAGCGTTCCGGTGAGCATGTAGCCGGCCGCCTTGTCGCCCACTCCGGTCGCCGAGCGAACGTAGAGAATGAAGTAGCTCCATGTGCCCACCTGCGCACCCACGTAAAGAAACTGCGCTAGTACGGCGCAGACGTAATGCCGTTGCAACAGGCGCACATGCATCTGCCCGCTGGGCGAGCTCTCCGACGTGTCTTCGCTGCTCAGCTCCGGGAACTTCGTGAGCAGGATCAGCAGAGCCCACAGGAGCGCCACCGAACCAAGGGCGAGATAGGTGGGAACCACACGCATGGTCTCCGAATGCAGATACGTGTGATAGGTTCCGGCGGCCTGCCGGGCGGCCTTCTGCGCGGCGTTCAACTCCACCCCGGAAAAGATGAAGATAGTCCCAACAAAGCCACCGGTGATCGCTCCCAGCGGATTGAACGCCTGCGAGAAATTCAGCCGCCGCTCGCTTGTGGCCGACGATCCCAACTGGGCGACGAAGGAATTTGCCCCGGTTTCAAGGAACGAAAGGCCGCACCCGATTACCGCTTGTGCCGCGATGAAAAATCGATAGCTGTCCGCACGAGCCGCGGGCCAGAAAAGCCAGCACCCCGAGAAAAGCAGGAACAAGCCGATCATGAGGCCACGCTTATACCCAAGCCGGCGCATCACCAATCCAGCCGGGATGGCCATCGCAAAATAACCGACGAAATTCGCGATCTGGATTTCCGCGGCGCTCGATCGGTTGATCTCAAATGACTTCATGAACTGCCGGATCAGAAAATCGGTCAGGTTGTTCGGGATAGCCCACAAAAAGAACAGCGGCGTCACCACCAGAAACGTCAGCAACCGCCCTGGTGGAATCAGCTGCGCATGAATGTCTTCGTTGTTTTGCAAGGGAGAGGTTCCTTGCTTGATCGGCCCGGCAGAGATGCTCACGACGATTCCTTTCTTTTGACACACAACAACCCTTTAGCGGAGACCGGAGCTTTTCCAGAGCGATCCGCCTGGTTTCCGCTGAAAGGGCTTCCACCTTTCTACCGGACTGGCGGCACTGCTGGCAACCCGTAATCGTTGGCGTTAACGTTTTCGTGTCGTTAGATGATCGGGTCCGGCATGCCAGGGGCCGGCGCGCGCCCGCCTATAATCCGTGCCTAGGGCGGCGCAACGCCTCAGGAAAGTGGCGAGAACGGCGCCGGGCGGCACGATGGAATCCCTACCAGACAACTCGATTGAGTCGGTGAGGCGCTTGTACGCGGAAGAATTGTGCTGGATGGACCACATCTCCTCGCCGGCCATCCTCTCGGCCTTCGCGACCGTGCCGCGCGAACGATTCGTCGGTCCCGGCCCGTGGATCATTCAGAGCCACGGCGAATCCTGGATCACGGAGGACGCCGATCCGCGGCAGGTTTATCGGGATGCGCTGATCGTTCTCGACGCCGCCAAGCACTTGAACAACGGCCAGCCCACCCTGTGGGCCTACCATCTCGCTTTGCTCGATTTGCGCCCCGGCGATTGCGTGCTACATCTTGGCTGCGGCACCGGCTATTACACGGCGATCCTGGCCGAGCTGACGGGTCTGTCCGGCAAAGTAACCGCCATCGAAATCGACTCGGGTCTGGCCACGCGCGCCCGCGCCGCGCTCGCGCCCTGGCCGCAGGTCACGGTGATTCGTGGCGACGGCGCGCGCGGTCCGTTCGAGCCTGCTGATGTGGTCGTGGCCAGCGCCGGAGCCACGCATCCGCTCGCCGCCTGGCTCGCCTCCGTCAAGCCGCAAGGCAAACTGCTCTTCCCTCTCACTTCGACGCGTGGGCCCGGAACCATGGCGCACCTGGTCCGCGCCAGCGGCGAGTGGTTTCACGCCGCACTGGTCAGCACGGCCTTCTTCGTCGATTTCGAGGGGGCGCGCGATGCCGGCGTCAGCAGCGAGCTAAGAAGAGCGCTCAAGCGCGATGAGGGCGCAGGAGTGCGCTCGCTGCGCTGCGACATCCATGAGCGGGACGAAACCTGCTGGCTGCACGGCGAGGGGTGGTGCTTTTCGCGCGTGCAGGTTTTGTGCTAGACTAGGTCTAGTCAGACCTGGAGCTAACATGCCGACCGTCAACATCTACGAGGCGAAAACCAAGCTTTCTAAACTGGTCGATCTGGCCGCGTCCGGAACCGATGTGTTGATCGCGCGCGCCGGAAAACCAATTGCGCGGTTGACCGGTCTTCACAATGAGGAAACGCGGAAGGAAAAGCGCTTAATTGGACTTGGGGCCCTCCAGGGACAGGGCTGGATCGCAGACGACTTCGACGATCCGCTGCCGGACGAAATCCTGGCCCAGTTCGAGGGGCGATAATGCGCCTCTTGCTGGACACGCATATTCTCTATTGGTGGTTCTACGACTACGAGCGGCTTTCTCCCGAAGCGTTCGAAATGGTCAGAGGCGCCGAGGCAGTTTTTTTCTCCGCCGCATCGATCTGGGAGATCGCCATCAAGGTACGCCTGGGAAAGATGACCGCCGATCCTTTGAAAATCATCGAGTGGACGGGGAAAAACGACTTCATTGAATTACCTGTTCTATCCGGGCATGCAGCCGTAGTCGCTAGGCTGCCCATGCACCATACCGACCCATTCGACCGATTGCTGATTGCGCAAGCCATTACCGAGCCGCTTCATTTACTTACTGTGGACGCAAAACTGAAGCCCTACAGCGAACTGGTGATTCAGGTATAAACGGTTCTCCCAACCCTGAAAATCAGAGCTGGATTGCAGCTGATGCAGACGCGCCGCAATTTAACTGCTTTCTAAAGCGGTTCTCCGGTTCGTATGAGGCATATCGAGTGTCGTGCAAGGCGGCTTTTCCTAGAGGGAAAAGCCACTTGGCAGTTGTGGCTTCGCCCTACACCGACTGAAGAACCGCTGTAGCTCATCGAAGGAGGGTACGATTCGGATCATGCATGATCTATCGAAACCTGTCACACTCGAACTGCCGAAGTCGGCCTGTTTACTTCTGTTCGAAATGCTGACGACAGCCTACCAGCAATGGCGCGAATCCAACTCCGATGATGCAACTGCCGATCTGATGGCGATCGCCGCGCAAACCCACGCTGAACGCGTTGCGTTCTGGAAACTCGAAGGTGCTTTGGAACGTACTCTTCCTGAGCTATTCTCTTCAAACTATCGAGAGCTCTTGGAAGAATCGCGACAGCAATTGGCGATTTCGGCTTAGACCTGGCCGTATAAATAACGCGAGGCGATGAACAAGACTTCCACACGGCTGTTGGGTTTCCGCAAAACAAAATGTTCTGTTCGCTGTGGAGAACCAACCGCAGATCCTTCGGCTTCGTCCCGCTGACGCGGGACTTCGCCTCAGGATGACGAGCGGATATTCTTTATGCAGCTTCACGGCCCGGCTGAAGCCGCGCCCTTATTACAAAGCTTCGACCGGAATACAGCAACCCGAATCTTGCTGTTTATAGCACACGCGACAGCCATTTGCCGGTGTGCGAGTGCAGATTGGCGGCGATCTCTTCGGGAGGGCCTTCGGCTACGATGCGGCCGCCGGCGTCGCCGCCCTCCGGGCCTAGATCGATCACCCAGTCGGCGCTCTTGATCACGTCGAGATTGTGCTCAATCACGATCAGCGAGCCGCCCCCATCGATCAGCTTGCGAAACGCCGCCAGCAGCTTCGAAACGTCGTCGAAGTGCAGGCCGGTTGTCGGCTCGTCGAGAATATAGAGCACGCGGCTGGCCTGCGAAGGCTTGGCCGTGGCGTTCGCCGCGCGCACCGAGGCCAGATGCGCGGCCAGCTTGACGCGCTGCGCTTCGCCGCCGGAGAGCGTGGTTGCCGACTGGCCGAGCCGCAGATAGCCGAGTCCGATCTCGTCGAGCACGGCGAGCTTTTCGAGCAATTTCGTCTGCCCGGCAAAGAAGCGCAGCGCTTCTTTCACCGTCATCTGCAGCACATCGTGAATGTTCTTGCCCTTGCAGTGCACGTCGAGAATCTTGGCCTGGTAGCGCGTGCCCTTGCAGTCTTCGCAGGGCAGCTCCACGTCGGCCAGGAACTGCATTTCTACGGTCACGGTTCCGTCGCCCTCGCAGGTGTTGCAGCGGCCTCCCGGAACGTTGAACGAGAAATGCCCGGGAGTGAGCGAAAGCCGCTTGGCCTCGGGCTGCGCCGCGAACAGCTCGCGAATCAGGTCGAAGCCTTTGATGTAGGTGATGGGATTGGAGCGCGGCGTGCGTCCGATGGGCGTCTGGTCCACGAGCACGACGTCGTTCAACCGCTCTGTGCCGCTCAGTGAGCGGAAAACGCCGGAGGGATCGCCGCCGTCGGTCTGGCCCAACGCGCGCGCCACGGCGCGATAAAGCACTTGATGTACCAGCGTCGATTTGCCGGAACCGGAGACGCCGGTCACCGCGACCAGCATCCCCAGCGGAACCGTCACGTCGAGGCCGCGCAGATTGTTGGCGCGCGCGCCGCGCAACACCAGCTTCTCGCGTCCCAGCGCGCGCCGCTTCGTGGGCACGGGGATGGCGATTTTCCCCGAGAGATACCGCCCGGTGAGCGAGTTCGGATTAGCTTCGATTTCGGCGAGCACGCCTTCGGCCAGCAGCTTGCCGCCGAACTCGCCTGCGCCTGGCCCCAGGTCGAGGAGGTGATCGGCGGAGCGCAGAATGTCGGCATCGTGTTCCACAACCAGGATCGTGTTTCCCAGGTCGCGCAGCTCCTCGAGGATGCGGATCAGCCGCGCCGTATCGCGCGTGTGCAGGCCGATCGAGGGCTCGTCGAGGACGTACAGCGAGCCCACTAGGCGCGAGCCGAGCGAGGTAGCCAACTGAATCCGTTGCGCCTCGCCGCCGCTCAGCGTCGAAGCCAGCCGGTCCAGGGTCAGGTACTCGAGGCCGACGGCGGCGAGGAAACCCAGCCGCTGCCGCACCTCTTCGAGAATCGGCCCGGCAATCTCCTGCTGCATGGGCGTCAGCTTCAGGGCGTCGAAAAAGCTCTTTGCCTCGGCCACCGTCAGCGCCGTCGCCTGGCAAATGTTCTTTTGGCCCGCGCCCTCGCTGCCTAGCCGCACCGAACGCGCTTCGGCTCGCAGGCGCTGGCCGCGGCAGTCTGGGCACTCCGCGTAGCCGCGATATTTCGACAGCATCACGCGCACGTGGAGCTTGTACTTTTTGCGCTCGAGTTGCGCAAAGAATCCGTAGACGCCGGGAAAACCATCCTTGCCGCGCAGCACGGCCTCGCGTGCGGCCTCGGGCAGATCGCGCCATGGGACGTTCAGCGGTACCGCCATCTCCGCCGCGCGCTTGCGCAGCTCGCCGAGCCAGGGCCGGTACTTCGGCCGGTTCCACGGATCGATAGCGCCGTTGTCGATGCTCAGTTCCTTGTCGGGGATGACGAGGTTCAGGTCGTAGTCCACGGTGTTGCCGAATCCCTGGCAGCGGGGGCACGCGCCAAAGGGATTGTTGAAACTGAAAAGACGCGGCTCGGGCTCGCGGCCGGGCCGGTGGCAGTTGGTGCACTCATACGCGCCGGAGAACCGAAGGCGCCGGCGATCGCCGGATTCGTGACGCGGCGCTTCTTCGAAGATCGCCTCGCCCGATTCACGGTACGCCGTCTCGACGGCGTCCACAATGCGGGCGCGGGCGTCGGCGCTTACAGCGATGCGGTCGAGCAAGACAAATACGGGCAGCGTGAAATCGAGATCCAGCAGCGATTCCGGGGTGGAGAATTCGACAATCTTCCCCAACTGCCAAAGCCGATTGAATCCACCGGAGCGGAGTTCTGCCAGCCGCGCCTTGAGCGCCTCCGCATGGTGCGCGTCGCCGCCGGCTCCGGTTGCCTTTGCCATGCCCGGCGATTTCCGCGCCCGCGCGTCTGTCTTTGCCGCCCCGCCGCCCGTTTCCACCGGCGTGGCCGCCGCGCGCATCACGGGAAACAGCACGTTCAGCCGCGTTCCTTCGCCTAGCGCCAGGACGGCTTCCGCCGCCTCATCGACCGAATCGCGCTTCACGAGCCCGTCGCAGTGGATGCAGTGGACCGTTCCGCAGCGCGCATAGAGGAGCCGCAGGTAGTCGTAGATCTCGGTTGCCGTTGCCACCGTCGACCGCGGATTGCGTGTGGTGTTCTTCTGCTTGATGGCGATGGCCGGCGCCAGGCCGTCGATCTCATCCACGTCGGGCTTTTCGATGCGCTCCAGAAACTGCCGCGCATAGGCCGACAGCGACTCGACATACCGGCGCTGCCCCTCGGCGTAGATGGTGTCGAAGGCCAGGGAGCTTTTGCCTGAGCCGGACACGCCGCTGATCACCGTCAGCTTGCCGTGGGGAATCTCGCAGGAGAGATTCTTCAGGTTGTGCGTCCGCGCATTGCGGATGACGATGGCATCGTTCAAAGGGAAGGCACCGGCACTGATTGTGCGGCCGCGCCACTGAGGGTTTCAGCGGGCTTGAGGCGTAGGCCGCCATCTTTAGTATAAAGTGCGCTGCGCCATCTCGGGCCCGATAGAGCTTGGCAGCGGCCCTGATGCCGTGCCTCGAGGTTGCTTTCGCTCCGCGGCGCGACGCGCGAACGGCCTTTGCCGCCCTAGCGGCCTTTCGAACGCAACCTGGGAGTTCCTGCCGGGTCTGAAGGATGCTGGCGATGAGCCGATGAACGGCTGCCGGCTGTCGCAGAGGACACCTCTGCTCTGCCCATCGGGCATTCGCCTGTGAGCCATCGGCAACTGCATTTCGAGACTCCCTAAGCGGCTAGCGAATGGACGCTCGCAAAAGCGAATTCCGTGTCGTCCTCGGGCACGCGATCGAGAACACTGGCAAGGCTCAGCAGAAACGGCGAGGCACACGCCGGACACTGCTTCGAACTGTTGCCGATGCAGCTGCAGTTCGGGCACAAGTAGGCCGAAGCCAAGGGAATGTGCTGCAAAGAGATGAACTTCACTTTCTCACCTCAAGAGAACTGTCAATAGGCTGATCGAAGAGTGTTTGCGACCTCCGCACTCCTCTCCGTAGTTATAGGATGCACCAAAATCGGTGAAAGTTGCGCATCAAAATGAGGTAACCGAATAACTCCTTCTGCTGGAATTCGCGAAGTTACCCATGCGCGTTGCAGCGGTTACGCGAGTGATGGAACGCCGCTTTGCGCGCAATGCGATTACACTGAATAGTGAATCGGCCCGCCGTTCCGTTTCCGATCGAGGGTTTTCTTGCTCCGTCTTAACTCTCATGCGTCGCTTTCCGTCGCAATTCTTCTTTCAGTTTGTTGCCGCGCTCATCAAGCCTTCCCTCAGACTGGCGCTGTTTCGTCTTCCACGGAGGCCCACTCCACAGCGCCGCCCAGCGTTCCGGATGAAGTCGCCGCCGCCGAAGCGGCCATCGCCGGCTCCAACTGGCAGACGGCCGAGGCGAAGCTGCGCTTGTGGTTGACTTCGCACCCCGCCGATGGGCGCGCACTCTTCGACGCCGGCTACGTGGCGGACGCGCAAAACCGCTTCGACGACGCAGCCGCACTTTACCGGCGCGCCATCGCCGCCGATCCAAAGTCGTTTGAGGCGCATCTCTCGCTGGGGCTGCTTTTGGCGCGGCAGGGCAAGCCCGATGAGGCTCGCCCCGAGCTCGCGGCGGCGACCACGCTGGATCCGGGCGAGGCTAGACCGGAGCTCAAGGCCCGCGCCTGGCGCGCTCTCGGCCAGATCGACCGCGACTCGAGCCCTTCGCAGGCCTCCGATGACCTGCTTCAAGCCCTTAAGATCACGCCCGAAACACCAGCCGACGCGCTGCTTGCCGCGGAGTTGGCCGAACAGAGCGGCCAGCTCCACACCGCCGAGACCGCTTACCGCCGGATTCTCGCAAAAGAGCCGAATTCCCTTCCCGCCGATGCCGGCCTGGCGCACATTCTCATTGTGCGCAAACAGTTTTCTGAGGCCGAAACGTTGCTTCGCGCAGCACTTGCCCAAGCACCCAACGATCCGACGTTGAATGCGCAACTGGCAGCAGTGCTTGCCGCTCAAGACAAGGCCGAGGCTCTACCGGTTCTGCAAAAGCTCCACGCCGCGCACCCTGACGACCCTGCGATTGCACGCATGCTGGCGGCGGTCCTGGCCGATTCCGGCGACTACGCCGGCGCCGACCGGCTGGATTTGCATCTTCTCGTTGCCAACCCCGACGATCCGGAGCTGTTGGTTGCCCATGGGCAGAATCTGGTCCATGAGGGAGCCCTGGCGCAGGCCTTTGCGGTCTTCGACAGAGCCACCAAGATCGACCCGGCAAGCGCCGACGCGTGGAGCGGCTTGGCATTTACCGCTTCGCGCACAAACCGCCCGGATGTGACGCTTCACGCGCTAACGATTCGTTCCCGGTACGCGCCCGAGAACGCATCCACCCTCTTCCTTTGGGCGACCGCTTACGATTCCCTGCACCAGAAAGAGCAGGCGGCGGCTTATTACCACCGGTTTCTCGAGGCTGTCGGCGGAAAGCTCCCGAACCAGGAATGGCAAGCCCGCCAGCGCCTGCAAGTTCTTGGGAAATAACGCTCGTGGGTCAGCCGGCCTTTGCGGCCAAGGCCTGCCCTCCCGGCGCTAAGCCGCGAATTCAGCCTTTTCATTATCCAAGGATGGGAATCCCGCATCTTAGCTGTTGCGGATTTTGGAGCGATGTGCCTATAGTAGTCACAACGTTTTAGGAGTAGCGACAACCTATTTGGGGGGCAGCGCCGCAGCAGAGGAGGTTTCCGATGCGGAGTGTGTTTTCTTTGGCCGCGTTCCTCGTTGTGAGCTTGACCGCCGGCCCCATGCGCGCCTCCACCCTGGATAGCGTCCCACCCGACCAGCAAACCATCGACGCGCTTCTCGCCAAGGCCAGCCAAGCACAGCCGCGCGACCAGTGCTTCCTCTATGCCGAGGTGGTGCATCAGATGACCGAGCTTAGCATCCGCCAATACGCGGCGGGCGAAACCGCGAAGGCAAATGGATTGCTCAAGCAGATCCAGCAATTCGCGCAGAAGATTCATCTCTCCATGGCGCAGAACGACAAGCGTCTCAAGAACGCCGAGATCCTTCTCAACCACACGGCGTTCCGCCTGACCGAGATGCTCCACTCGACCAGCCTCGACGACCAGGCCCTTGTAAAGCAGACGCTGGCGCAGGTGACCCAGGCGCAGAACGAAGCCATGATGCAGGTGTTCAGCAAGTAGTGGCCAGTGGCCAGTGATCAGAGTTCACAGTTCGTAGTTCACAGTTCGCAGTGCTGCACATTGCTTGTCCTAATCGCCATTCCTTGTTCCCTAGTCCCTGGTCACTAATGCCTGTTCCATAATCCCAGTTCCCTGTACCTCGAAATGTGCTTGAATAAAGGCACCGGAGGGATGCTGCCATGCGCACTCTCGCCACATGGGCGCTCTGCTCTTGCCTATCGGCTGCGCTGTCCGCGCAGAAAGAAAAGCGGGAGCCGCTCACTGAGGCGCAGCAGGACCAGATCGCCGAAGCAGGGATCGATCCGGCGGCGCGCGTCGGTCTCTACGTGAAGTTTCTCGACGAACAGGCGGAGACGATTCGAAGCTTGATCAAACGCGCCAAGTCGCCGGCCCGAGCGCGCCGGATCGATGACGAATTGCAGGACTTCGCGGCGCTCATGGATGAGCTCGGCGACAATCTTGACGTGTTTTCCGAGCGCAAAGCCGACATTCGCAAATCGCTCAAGGGGCTCAACGAAGGCGTCAAAAACTGGCAGGGCGTCTTGCACGACTTGCCCAGCGAGCCGGGTTTTGAGCTTGCGCTCAAGGAGGCGCTCGACTCGAGCAGCGATCTTGCTCAGCAAGCTAAGCAGATTACGGCGGACCAGGAGGCTTACTTCACCGCGCATCCCGACGAGAAGAACCAGGACCGCTGGGAGCCGAAGTGAGGGTTCAAAGATCGGCCGATGCGTACTCCTTGTCTCAAAATCGAGACTTGGGGTGCCCCGCTATTATGCTAAGTTTGGTTCTCAAGACCCGGGCGACCCGCCGGTTCCGCAAAGCTTGAGCAGGTTCGTAGTCCCTGGAGTAGATCTGTGTTGATGATCGACAAACAGAGTTCCACCTACAGGTTCGCTCTAAGAGCCACCCGAATAGGCATCTGGCTGGTTGGACTGTGGGCTCCCATCAACGGCATCTACGGTTTCCTTTATCATGGGCGCCTCGCTTGGATCGGAGTGCGAGTAAATCAGGATCTGCCGCATGAACTACTCTATCTGTGTTGGGCAACCGGCCAGCTACTACTGGGCGCTCGGCACCTTAGGCTCGGCGGTGTTTCCAATTATCTTCCTTGCACTATTCGCTAAGAGCATTGAGAACCCCGTTTTGGTATCGCTCATTTTGGGCGGCGTCGTCTCAACTCTTTCGTTGATTGCAATGTTGATTGCAGGAATTTCTCATGGCGGGCCATTGTTCGATTCGGCGCCTGTCTATTCACACTTCGGCACCTGGGCATGGGTAGTTATCGGTGCGTGTTTTCTCGGCTTCATATATTTCAGAATCTTCAGAATGGTCTTGGACTTTCTCGGGGACGTAAAGAACAAGGACCAGGAATCCTGGGGGACTCGGAACCCAGATCCCGGCGGAGCTAGTTCAATCATCTCGCCTGTGAAACAAATGAAAGCCGTTCGACGAAATATCCTAAAAGTGGGATAATCATGGCTAGACCGAACCTACCCGGAGAAAAGCCGCTCTTCTGGATAGGCTCAGCGCTCAGGGATCTCACGCGATTCCCGCCCAGCGTGCAGCGGAGTGTGGGTTTTGCGTTAAGCGCGGCACAGTATGGCGGCAAGCACCTTTCTGCCAAACCGTGGAGGGGCGAGGGGCCGGGAGTTCTGGAGATCGTCAGAGACTATGACCGCGACACCTACAGAGCGATCTATACGGTTCGCTTCGAGCGCGCGGTTTACGTTCTTCACGCATTTCAAAAGAAGTGGCCGCGGGGCATTGAAACCCGGCAATCCGACGTGGCTTTGGTTCGCGCGCGGTTGAGAATGGCGCAGCGGGACTACGAGGAGAGATATGGTTAGGAACAGCAAGGAGCGCATCATCCCCAGCAGCGGCAATATCTTCGCCGATCTCGGCCTTCCGGATGCCGAAGAGCTCGGCACCAAGGCCCGCCTTGGCGCAGCCATTTGCCGCATTGTGCAGCGCCGCGGTCTTACCCAGGCCGAGGTCGCTGTCGCGCTCGGAATCAACCAGCCAAAGGTCTCCGCGCTTCTCCATTACAAACTCGAAGGCTTCTCCATCGAGCGCCTAATGCGCTTTCTCGTCGTCCTCGGCCACGACGTGGAGATCGTTGTGAAGGCCAAGCCCCGCGCGCGCGCCGCACGCCTCGCCGTCCGCGCCGCCTGACAATCTCAGCGGTCCGGCGCGCCTGCTATTCTCACCTTGGTGCCCCTCGACGTCGTTCCCATCTTTCAGGAGGAATACCGCAACCTGCGCCCGCGCGCGCCCATGCCCCCGATTCACGTGCGCTTCCGGAGGTTCACATCCTTGAATACCACCATCCGCCTGCGCCAAGGCGCGATTTATGCCAGCCTCTCCGACCTGCTGGAAGGCGCGCCGGAGATCGTATTGCGCGCCATCGCGCATATCCTGCTGGCCAAGCTCTATCGCAAGCCCGTTGCCGCGGCGCAGAATTTGCGCTTCAAGCGATTCGCCGCGAGCGCTTCGGTCACGCGCCAGACCGAGCTGATCCGCCACGCGCGGGGCAGCAAGCGCTACTTCGGCCCCGAAGGCCGCTACTTTCACCTCGAAGAGGTCTTCGATTCGTTGAATTTGCGATTTTTCGGCGGGCTGCTTGGCCGGCCCGAACTGACCTGGAGCGAGCACCACGCCAAGCGCGCGCTGGGCCACTACGACGCCGCTCACAACACCATCGTCGTCAGCCGCGTCTTTGACCGGCCTTCCAGCCCGCGCTACGCGATCGAGTACCTGCTTTATCACGAGATGCTGCACCTGAAGCACCCCGTCAGAAGGCGCGGGCTGCGGCGCTGCGTCCACTCCGCCGAATTCAAAGCCGAAGAGGCGCGGTTCCCTCACCTTGCCGAAGCCCAGGCGTTCCTCAAGCGGCTGTAAGGCCGGGAGTAGCCAGTAGCCAATAGCCAGTAGGCAGTCAGCTACGAGTGTTAGGATCGCTGGAATCCGTCGGGCAGAAACTGACAAAAAATGGAGATACCGATGACAACCTCGTTCAAAGATCTCATCGTTTTGCAGAAGGCAATCCAGCTTAGCCTGTCAGTGTATGAACTAACCTCGACGTTCCCAACATCGGAGCAGTTCGGTTTGACCAATCAATTGCGCCGAGCCTCCGTGTCCATCGCGAGCCACATCGCGGAGGGCTATGGGCGCCCGACGAAGGGAGAGAATCTTCAGTTCCTGGGGCACGCGAGAGGTTCCAATTGCGAAATACAGACTCAGATTGTCATCGCGCGTGGGCTCGGATTCGGCTCAGAGGCTAAGAGGCGAACCGTCGAAGGTCTTTGCGAAGAAATCGGAAAGATGCGGGTGGTGATGATGCGGAAACTTCGAGTCTGAATTCGCGCTCGGCCTATTGGCTGCCGCCTACTGGCTAGTGGCTGTTGGCTACTGGCTATTGGCTACTCCCTGTTCTTCGGCCCCGGCTTTTCTATGGCTCCCGTGAGGCTGGCAACCTTGGCAACGTCGTGGCTGCGGCACCATGCTTCCAGGCCGTGCGCCAAGCGCTCGGTGGCGCGCGGATCGGCGAAGCTTGCTGTGCCCACCTGCACCGCGGTGGCGCCGGCCAGCATGTACTCCACGGCATCCTCCGGCTTCACGATGCCGCCCATGCCAAGAATCGGAATCTCCACGGCGCGCGATACTTCGTAGACCATGCGCAGCGAGATCGGTTTGATGGCGGGCCCGGAAAGGCCACCCGTGACATTGGTGAGCCGCGGCCGTCGCGTCTCCGTGTCGATGGCCATGGCGCGGAAGGTGTTGGCCACGCTGAGGGCGTTGGCTCCCGCCCCTTCGCAGATGCGCGCCATTCTCGCGATGGAGGTGACGTTCGGCGAGAGCTTCACAATCAGCGGCTGGATGGCAACGCGCTTGGTGCGTTCCACCAGTTCTTCGAGCGCAAATGGGTCGGCGCCGAAAGCCAGACCGCCCGCCTGCACATTGGGGCACGACACGTTCAGCTCGTAGGCGGCAATCCCCTCCGCGTCGTTGAGCCGGTCGATCACCGCAACATACTCCCCGGCCGTGTGCCCGAAGACATTTACGATGACTTTGCAATTGGGGTAGCGGCTCAGCGGCGGCAGCTTTTTCTCGATGAATTCCTGAACGCCGACATTCTGCAGCCCGATGGCGTTGAGCATGCCCGCCGCGGTTTGCACCATGCGCGGAGCGGGATGGCCGGCCATGGGCTCCAGGGAGATCCCTTTGGTGACGAATCCGCCCAGTTTCTCGAGCGAGACGATCTCTTCGAACTCGATCCCGTAGCCGAAGGTGCCGCTGGCGGCCATCACCGGATTGACCAGCACCAGCCCGGCAAACGAAACTCTCATGTCGGGTTCCACGCGGCCGTGTCCTTTCTTCGGCGCGGCGGCCATTGCCGGTTGCCGGTTGAAATCAATCGATCAATGCGAGGCGCCGCAAGTCCGTCTCGGTCCAACGAGCCTGGATTTCAACCATACTCTTGAGTGTTCCAAGCGGAAATGTGTCCGATGAGTGGTGGAAAGTGAGCGTAACGCGGCGGCCATCAGGGTGACGGTAATGCCGGTGGCTTCCTTTCTGCCGCTGCAATTCGAAGCCGTCCTTGGAGAACGCGGAGGCAAGCTGGCGAGCCGTGATAGATCGGAGCCTCGCATAGTCGATGCTCATACTGTAACGGCAACCACCGGCTCGTTCAGTTCCGTGACGCCCGGCGGCAGGGTCTCACCATCCTCCAGCATCGACTCAATCACCATCTGCGCGACTTCGTGGATGTTCCGGAGCGCCTCCTCCTTTGTGCCGCCCCATGTAGCGCCACCCTTCGCCTCCAACTCTGGAATATAGGCACGCCAAGCCTTTTCGTCGGGCTCAAGAATGACGCGAAAAACGTACGATCTCACGCGTTCCTCCCTTGCGCAGGCTCGCTGCCGACCGACGAACCGCTCTTACGCCGTCACCGTCTCGCTGGCGTCCACCTTGACGGGCGTCAGCCAGCCGAAGCGGTCCGGCTTAAGGCCGTTGGCGATGCCGTAGAATTCATCGGCGAGCTTCTTGGTGATCTCGCCCGGCTTGCCGTCGGCGATCACAATGCGATCGATGGAGCGGATTGCCTGCACCTCGGCCGCCGTGCCGGTGAAGAAGACCTCGTCGGCGATGTAGAGCAGCTCTCGCGGAATCGGTTGTTCCGTCACGGTCAGCCCGAGATGCCGCGCGATGGTCAGCACGCTGTCGCGCGTGATGCCGGAAAGCGCCGAGTTGGCCAGGGGCGGAGTGAACAACACACCGTTGCGCACGACGAAGATGTTCTCGCCCGATCCCTCGCTCACCAGGCCGTTGACGTCGAGGGCGATTCCCTCCTGGTAGCCATTGGCCTCGGCTTCCATGCGGATGAGCTGCGAGCCCATGTAGTTCGCGCCGGCCTTGGCCAGCGCCGGCATGGTATTCGGGGCCAGGCGGTTCCAACTGGACACGCAGACGTCGACGCCGCCGTGTCCGGAGAGGTACTTGCCCCAGGGAAAATTCGCGATGTAGACCTCGACCGGAGCGCCTTTGGGGCTCACGCCCATCTCCCCGTAACCGCGCAGCACGATGGGACGGATGTAGCACGGCGCCACACCATTGGCCTCGATCGTCTCCACTACGCCTGCGCAGAGCTCTTCGAGCGTAAAGGGAACTTCCATGCGGTAGATCTTGGCCGAGTCGAGCAATCGCTGCATGTGTTCGGGCAGACGGAAGACCGCCGAGCCTTGCGGCTGCCCGTAGCAGCGAATCCCCTCGAACACGCTCGAGCCGTAGTGAATCACGTGGCTCATCACGTGAATCGTGGCTTGCTCCCAGGGGATCAGGTTGCCGTTGTGCCAGATCTTTTCCGTGGTTTGAATGGGCATGGGGGTATGGTGCTCCTTCAGATGCGAAGAATCCGCACTTATAAAGGGTGTCATGGGCGGGCGGCGGCTGGCAAGTTCAGAGTGCCTTATCGGTAGCGAATTGGAACTGCCTCGAAAGTGGGAGGCGCGGAGCGTGCCGAAGATTTCCCCGCCCGCGGCGTTTGGCCACGGCTTGGCATTTACATGCCGTTTTCCTCGCTCTATACTCTTGCCAAGTTTCAACTTTGGAATTTTCAGCCCTGGATATGGAGGTGCTCCTCCGTGCACATTACGAATCGCTTTTCTCTGGGATGCCTTTGCAGCGCATTGATCGCGATCTCTCTTGCCTCTCCGCAGTCGGCAAGGGGCCAGAGCGACAAGAATTCGGAGCCGAAGCCGGAGGAGACCGAAAAACCCAAGAAGCATCCCAAACAGAGCGATCCCGACAAGGCCGCGGCCAAGGCAGAGGCGAAAGCGGAGGAGGAGCAAGAAAAACAGGAAAAAGCGGCCCAGAAGCAGATCGAGAAAGAACAGAAAACCGGCAAACGGGCTGGCGGCGAGACTGAACAGAACGTCGCCCCTTCCGGAGAGGAGCCGCCCGCCGTTGCGTCAGGCGCGCCTGCCGAAGTTCACACCGATTTGCCGGCTGCAACGGGCCGCCCCGTGCCCGAAGCTGCAACGGGTCACCCCGTGCCGGAGAATGTGCGACAAGCCCAGGAGCAGATAGAGAAGGAAAAGCAGATTCTGCAGAAGTCGGATGCATCGATGCAGCGGCAGCTTCGCGCCGCACAGGAGCAGGCAGCTTTTCTGCAGTTGCGGGTGGATGAAGACGATGCGACCATTAGCAAGCTCAAGGGCGGTCCCGACGTGACGTCGAAGGATCCTCTCCAATCGCTGATTCACGCCAAACTAGCAAGCAACGACTACGCTGGCGCCATCTACGCGATGGACACTCTGAAAGAGAAAGAGTTCGAGAATTTCAGGACCGCGTCGATTGCGCGAAATGCCCCGCCGATATCCGCACAAGTCATCCGCAATGCCGAGCAGTTGGCAAGCCGGGATCAGCAAGCGGCCCTCGATCCCGGCTCGGAGCTTGAGCGACTCATCAAGATCCAGTCGCGGTCGTCCGAGCAGCAAGCACAGTACAATTCGCTGGCCCAATCGATTCGCCAATCCAACGAAACAGCGGTGACGGCGCTTCGCGTCGATGCGCCCGATGATTCCGACACTGTGTCGGCCCTGCAGAGTGCGCTCAGCTCCATGGAGGCAGGAACCGTCGGCGTTTACGTCATTCTGGGCCACGACCAACTCGAATTCATTGTGGTTGCTCCCGCCCCTGCGGGCTACAAATACTTTGCCGAGCCGATCACAGACAGCAGGCTCAGCGACCAGATTGCGCAAATGATTCAAGCGGTGCACTCGCCGCGCAAGGATCCCAAACCGGCCGCCTCGAACCTCTATAACACCCTAATGGGCCCAATTGACGATTATCTCCGCCAAAGTCAGACCAAAATGATCCTGTGGTCGCTCGAGGGGCCGCTGCGCTACGTGCCCCTGAATGCACTTTACGACCAGAGCAGAGGCCATTATCTGGTCGAAGAATACGAGAACGTGCTGATCACTCCGGCGAGCATCGTTTATCTGACCCAGGCCCCGAGCCCTTCGGATGATTGGACCGCCCTTGCCATGGGCATGTCTGAGCCCACCGCACACACCGAGCCGCTCCCCAATGTTCCGATTGAGCTTCGCAGTGTCGTCCACGATGCAAGCGACCCCGACTCGCATGGACCATTGAACGGTGTTTTGAAGATGGATTCCGACTTCAGCGTGGAGGAACTGGAAACCGGCTTGGCCTCGCATCCGCAAGTCGTTCATCTTGCAACCCACTTCATCCTCGACCCCGATTCGGGCGGCTCCTACCTGCTTTTTGGCGCCCCCAGCGCCGGGGGCGCGCCAGAGCAATTGGATCTGGAGTCCATGGAAAGCGATCCGCGTTTGAATCTTGCGGGAACCGAGCTGCTGACCCTCTCAGCCTGCGACACGGCAAGCCGAGGCAGAATGGGAAACGGCAGCGAGGTCGATGGCTTGGCGATGACCGCGCATCGGCAGCACGCCAAGTCCGTCATCGCAACGCTTTGGCCAGTCAACGACGCCAGCACGGCGATGCTCATGGCCGACTTTTACGCGCGCTGGATGGGCTCTCCAAGTGTGAGCAAGGCCGAGGCCTTGCGCCAGGCTCAACTTTCGCTTCTCTACGGTCCCGCCGACAACACCGGCGCCGCTGACACCTCGGACCGCGGTGTGGTGGTTCTCTATCAAACGCCCGTCGCCACCGGCTTTCAGCACCCCTATTACTGGGCGCCCTTTATCCTGCTGGGGAACCCGGAGTAGGCGCGAAAACAAGGAGCTGGTTTTGAAGGTTGTGACGGGCCGGCAGTCCCAAACTGCTGCCCCGCAGACCATTTATCGCGCCGCCATCTCATCTACCGTGAATGTGTAGGGCGGAAGAACGCCGCAATCCGCGGCCATCCGGAAGAAGCCTTGCATGCCTTCGATGCACTCAGCGTCCAGAACATAGTGGATGTTCGTGGTCAGGTAGGTGCGGATTGTGCATTCGAGAATGGGCACACGCTCGGACCATTCGACGACGATCGTGTCGATATTCTCCAGCCCGTGGTCGCGCGAGCAAATGAAGTCACTGGCAATACCCTCGTCCAAAAGTTCGCCGTGCGCAGCACACCAAACGGCGGAGACAAAGGCCAAGCCGGTCAGCGTGCGCCATTCTTCCGCCAGGTCGCGATAGATGAGTTCTTCGCCGGTCCGCTCCTGGCGGTTGAATCGCTCTTCGAGGGCAAGCAAAGCAGGGTCACCGATCAGAATCGCGGCATCGGCGCGTTCCAGCATCCGGTCGAGATTGGCCGCGAATGGCAGGAACGGCACGTCGGGGTTGCCCCACTTGCGAAACATGATCTGCGCATAGGCGATCGTTGTCCGGCTGGCCGTGTCCGCGGCCACAGAGCGCAACGACGGAAGCGATTGATTGGCCCGGTGGATCAAGAGCAACGAGCGCACCGCGCCCTTGGATGCGATGGTGCAGCCAGGAAGAATGCGCAGACCGGGGTTGGCGGCCAGCGAGGCAATTGGGATTAAGCCGATGTCTGCACGGCCGTCCGCCAGACGCGCCGCGCACTCCGAAGGCGTCATGCGGTCGATGCGGTAGCGCTTTGCGAGCTCCGCGGCAAGCGGCGGATGCTCAAAATCCCACATCAGGGGAGCGGGATTGAGAAACCCGATTGCCGCGATGCGCAGCCGCGGATCTTGTGCCGAGTTCACATTTTTTAGACTATCAATCGGCAGGCGGGGATTCGCGGCCGGAATAAAGGGAGGTTCGCTGAATTGCCACCTGAGGAATGCCCTGTGCGGAGCGAGGAAACGCTGTGCGGCGCATCGGGGACCGAGTGAAACCTCAAGTGTCCTCAATCCTGCCGACGATGAATCCGGCGCGAGACGGCGAACCTAAGAAAGCTCCGATTTAGTCCTGAACCCATCCCTCAGCGGCTAAAGCCGCGTTGATTTGGCTCGGTCTGCGGCACCCTTCGGCTTCGCTCAGGGCAAGCTTTAAAGTCGTGCCCATTCAAAACCGCGACTTAGAGCTTATCCGCAAATAAGTACCGCCGGCCTCCCGGCCGGCTGTCGTGCGGGTCTCCTGACCCGCACATCGCTTCTGGCGGCGCGGACGCCGCCAGTACAGCCGGTCTGGAGACCGGCGCTACTTCACGAGCCTATTTACGGATAAGCTCTTAATCAGACCTTCCCTAAACCTCAGTGGTGGCCGCCTCCACCACCTCCGCCACCACCACCTCCGCCACCACTGCCGCCGCCGTGCGAACCACCTCCGCCGCCGCCGGAGAATCCACCACCGCTGGGATGACCGCCACCGCCCGAGTTCCCGCTGCTGCTAGGATGCGGTGCACTGCCTCCGAAAGGGTGACTGCCACCGCTATTCCCGTTTCCGGGCGAACTTCCGGCGCCTGACTCGCCTCGCGCTTCCTGCATCGGCGTCCAACCTGCGGGCCGGCTGTAACCGGGGCGCGTGGCAGGCGCCTGTCCGTTCGCCGCGCCGCCGGTTGCGGGCGTATGGCTCAACAAGACCACAACCGTTGGATTGCTGTATTCCGGCCGGCTGGCCAATGGAGTCAGCGGCTTGACGGAATTGCCGGAAATCATCACGGCCGTTTTCACATTGCGGCTGGGCAGCGGGCCGCTCACGCGCGTCGATACCCGATTGACAGGCACCACGGGAATCGGCTTTCCGCCGACGGGATGCCGCGGCGAACCCGGACGGGGAATGATGTGGTAGCCGGGAGGCACATAGCCAAAAATCGGCCCAGAATAGAACCCCGTTCCCCACCACGGCATGCACCCGCCGTACCCCGGCGCCCATCCCCAGCCGAAGCCGCTGTAAAAGTTCCAGGCTCCGCATTGGAACGGTAGGTACCCCCAGGGGTAGCCAGAGGCCCAGATGTAACCGAAGCCCGGCGTCCAAATCCAGTTTCCGTATCCATAGGGGTCGAAGCCGCCGTTTGCCGCTTCGTACGGCGACCAGACGTAGCCCTGGCCCGGCACGTTGTACCAGCTTCCGTTCGCGTCCAAGTCGTTCCAGGCGGGATTCTGGTTCATGCCCATGTTTGCCGGGGCGCCCGTCTGCGTGGCGGCCTGGGTGGTCAAAACCTGGTCGCGATCGGAGTTCCACGCATCCCAAGAATCCGGCTCAACCGACTCGGCCATCTCGTAATGGCTCGGGTCGGCACCGCTAAAGGCGACGCTCTCGCCGTCGTGCAGGTCAATCTCCACCTCTCCGTCGCCGCTTTCCAAGTGCGCGTTCCCCGAGAAAACGGAGATTTGGCCCGGTGGGCGGTCCATGGTTACGCGCAGCACGGTGAATCCGCTGGTCGTGGCCACGCTGTTGCCAAAGTGAACCCCGAATCTTCCATTTCGATAGCCGCCTTGAAGCTCAAAGTAAGCCAGGCCACTATTCAAGGTGACTTCGGCATCGGCCGCCGAGCCAGATCCCCTCAAGACGGAGAGCGTCAACGAGCTGTCGGGCGGCATGCGCACTACACTCCCATCTTCAAACTGGATCTCCGCCTTGCCATTGTCGGCAGTGGACAGTTGCATGCCTTCCAGCAGCGGCGTATTGACAACCGCTGGTTCCGCCAACACCTGATTGCCCTGCGACAGCTTGACCTGCCCGTCCACGTAACTGAGCCGGATGGCCCGGGCCGGTTGGCCAGCACCCGTCGCCGCGGATTGGCCGGCCCCTTGGGCCAGAAGCGTCTGAGCCAAAGACACAATTGCCAAGGCCGCTAGAGTCAAGCCCGCCAAAACTCTCAATTCTCTTGTCGATTGCATGGCGCCCCGCCTTTCTTATCGCCTGCCGGCGACTGCACCCCAATTCAAGGAAGCCTTACATTGATTGGACACATTCGACGGCGAAAATGTCGCCTGGACCCGCAGAATTATGTTGCCGCGCGCTCCAGCAATGCCCGGGCCCGCTTTCTGACCCTTTCCAACACTTGATCGTCCTGGGCCAACCGCTCAAGAATCTCTCGGATGGCGCAGAGCTGCTGTGCGCGACCGTCCTCAGCGGCGTCGGCCAGGAACTCTATCTCCGCATCCAGACCCAGCCGGTCGTGTTGCAGCAGCGTTTCCAGCCGCGCGCCCTCCAGAATGGTCTCCGCCACCGCCTCCATCGATTCCGCGAGCGTCTGAACTTCCTTGTCCCGGGAATAGTTGAAGGTGCAGGCTCCTGCGCCTTGCGGACCAGTATAGGTAAATGTCTTCCATCCCTGAAAGGCCACTTTCAGGTGACTTTCGCAGGCTTCATTAAACCATTTGTGGCGTCCGGCTGCAGCAAAGGTCTCCGCCGCAAACTCCGCACTCACTTGGAAATCCCGGTTCACAGGCGGCGTATGAATTGCTTCCCGCTCACCGTCCGAAGGGCTTCCCATTTGCGACCGGAAATGCCCCGTCCCATCGGGCCGCAGGGTAATCGTCCATTGCGAGGGGGAAAGCCCGGGATTCGCATAGTCCATCTGGATCACGGGGCCGGCAGCGGCAGAGCCTTGGCCATGGCCAGCTGGCGCCAAAGCCGCGATCAGCAGCCACACTAGCCTCATCGCGCCACTCCCTGTGCCATCAGAGTTTGCGTTGTGTGAATGTGACAAATGGCAAGAGCCAGGGCGTCGGCTGCGTCCGCGGGCTCAGGCGGCTGTGCCAGCGACAGCAGCCGCCCCACCATAAACTGCACCTGTTCCTTGGTTGCCATTCCGTATCCCACTACGCTCGATTTGACCTGCAACGGCGCGTATTCCGCCACCAGGATGCCGAACCGTGCCGCCGCCAACAACGCTACGCCGCGTACCTGGCCCAACTTCAAGGCCGACTTGGCATTGACCGAATAGAAAACCTCTTCGATGGCCACGGCGTCGGGCCGCCATCGCTCCAGCCTAAAACTTAACTCCTCGAATACCTGTTCCAGCCTTGCAGGCAGAGCTAGCGCCTTCGCAAGCCGGATTGCACCCTGCGCACAGCAGCTCAGCCGCGGTCCCCGCGCTGTCTCGGCGGAATCGACCACGCCGAACCCCGTTACTTCCGTACCGCAATCGATCCCGAAAACACGCATCGACCCAAGTTTACCGCAGAAAGAACCCAACGAGGTTACTCACTGGGGACGGTCCGGCTGACCGGTCTGTGCAATGGATTGGGGCCCTTCCATGTGTCAGTCTTCCCTTGTCGGGAACTGCGTCTGCCGATGTTCAATTTGGTTCCTTCATCAAAGTTTCATGGCAAGGCAACTCTAAAGTCATCGGAGTGTTCGTAACTTAGAGAAGAAGCTCCGATCCGGAGTGGAGGCGCGATGCGTGGATTCATGGCAGCGGCGAAACGGAATGTCATCTTCTGGCTGAGCCAGGGGATTTCGCCTCGCCGTCTGGCGCTCACGCTGGCTCTCGGCTTCGCCATCGGCTGCATTCCGGTGATCGGCATTCCCACGGTGCTCTGCGCTACGGTGGCACTCGCCCTGCGGCTGAATCTTCCGGCCATTCAAGCGGCCAACTACGCTGCGATGCCGCTGCAGATCGCGCTAATTGTTCCGTTTGTACGCTTGGGACGGTGGCTGGTTTCCGCCGAACCGGTTCGCGCGCTGGCGCCGGAGGGCCTACTGCGGCTACCCACCATCGAAATTGCCGCTCGCATGAGCAGCTTGGCCGGCCAGGCGCTATTGGCATGGCTGTTGGTGGCCGCACCTGCCGTTGCGCTCATGACTCTGACTCTGACCGTGATGCTGCGCCGCATCCCCGCTATCGCTGCTGAAGTCGGCGACTGACCCCCTCCATCTCGGCGATCCTGCTTCTATCGCTCATCCATCCGGTGGAGTTGCTCGTAACTGGCTGGCTTCATCCGGGTTGACGGTTCCCGAATTTGCCCTAGAGAGTCTTAAATTGAGCGAATATACTACCTGAGATCGAGTGATCGCCGGGGAATGCCTGCCTTTGGCAGTCGAAGGAGGATACCCGGTTCGGGCCCCACTAGGCAAAGCGGGCAATTCTGAAATGCATTTTCTTCCCGTGCGGCACGGGTGACGCACGAGACGGGCTTTGAGGGAGTCATGAGCGAGCCGATGAGCGAGCGGCTGGAAGGTCGGGCAGAGACCGAGAGTTTGCGGCCGGGGCCGGCAACTCACGGCGCCATGTCCGAGCTTTGGTTTGCATTACCGTTCTCCATCCTGGCCTTTTCCGCAGGAGCGGCTCTGGCTCGTTTGATTCCCGCCCTGCAGTGGGAATCGTTACCGATTCTGTCTGCAGGCATTGCCACAGCCGCCTTCGCTTTTCTGTTGAACCGGCTGGTAGTGCGAGCCGCAGCCGCGCAAAATCGCCAGACCGTGGAAGTGATTGGCGAAGGACTAAAAGCGCTGCTCGACTCAGCCGGTCCAGCGGTCGTAGCCATCGATCTACAGGGCAACCTCATCTACTGCAACCCGGCAGTGGAGCGCCTGCTCGGCTACCACGCCGCCGAGTTGACGAGCATGCCGATTCGCATGCAGAAGGACATTCTGGGGCCGGCCGAGGGCGACCGGCTGCTGGGGGAAATCAAAAAACTCTGCAAGATTGACAAACCGGCAGGACCCACAACGGCCGACCGGCTTTCGGAGTTTTTCGAATGTGCGCGCTCCCTTCCGGCAGGTGAAGTGCCCAGCTTCGACGCGCAGGTGCGCCGCAAAGACGGTGAACTGATTCCTGTGACTTTTCACGTTTCGGCGCTGCGAGACACATCGGGCGAACTCGGCGGACTGGTGGCTGTGGCCATGAATCAGGGCTCGGTTCTGCCCGGCGAGCCGTCGCAGCGCGAAACCCAAGAAGGGTACCGCGACCTTTTCGAGAACTCCAATGAAATGATCGCCACGCTCAGTCCTGCAGGCAAATTCCTCTATGCCAATCCAGCCTGGAAACAGTGTTTCGGGCTGGAGTTGCCGGTCTTGCAGGCTCTCGATTGTTTCGACGAGCTCTTTGCGCCCGACATTCGCGGCGAGGCCGCCGGGCTTTTCCGGAGCGCACTCGACGGAGAAGCGATTGACCGGGCTCCCCTGCGCCACCATACCTCGGACGGCCGCATGCTGGAGATGGAATTGAGCTTGAGCCGGCGTCAAAGGGCCGGCCATCCGCTGGCGGTGCGGTGTCTTCTGCGCGACGTTACGCAGCAGAAGCAGCGCGAAAACCGGCTCGCGTTGCAATTGGCGGTCAGCCAGATCGTCGGCGAGAATACCGTCGTCGAGTCTGCCGCCATGCGCATTCTTGAAGCCCTCTGTCTCTCCCAGGGTTGGGACGTCGCCATCGAATGGTTGGTCGACTCCGAACAATCACGTCTCGAATTCGGCACCGCTTGGGGATCTCCGGGCAGGAGCGCGGAAACGGTCATCCAGGAAAGTATGGGCCAGACGTTGGGCGACGGCAACGAACTGCCCGAGAGGGCCTGGAAGGATTCGCGCACGGTTTGGGCCACCGATCTCGAGGCAATTCCCGAAACGCCGCGCATTCGAGCGGCTCTTGATCAGGACATGGCTTCCGGCTGGGCGATTCCGGTGCGTGCGGGCAGCAGAGTGCTGGCGGTGCTCGAGTTTTACAGCCATTTCCGCTTGCGCGAAGACCGTGAAGCGATGGCGGCAGTGGAAACCGCCTCGTCGTCGCTGGGGCAGTTGCTGGCCCGTTCGCAGGAACGCGGACGCGCCGATGAGTTGAGCCGCCAGCAGGAGATCCTGCTCGACTCGGTCACCGACGGGATTTGCGGGCTGGATCGCAACGGCAAGGTCAGCTTCGCCAACGCGGCGGCGGCTCGGCTGCTGGGAGGCTTGGCCGATTCGCTGATCGGCAAACCGGCGCACGAAATCCTGCACGGTTGCGCGCCTACCGACCGCGCCTGCGACGAGGACTGCCCCTTGCGCCGCATTTCCGCCGCGTCTGGCAACGCCTCAGGCGAGGACAACATTTTTCGCGCCGACGGCAGTTCCTTTCCAACCGAATACGTGGTCACGCCGATTCGCGGCCAAGGCCGGTTTTTGGGGTCAGTGCTCACTTTCCGCGACATCAGCCAGCGATACGCCCTCGATCAGCTCAAGGACGAGTTCATCTCCACCGTCAGTCACGAGCTGCGCACCCCGCTCACCTCGATTCGCGGCGCGCTCGGCTTGCTGAACTCCGGGATGCTGGGCGAGACCGACGAAAAAGCCACCAACCTGCTCCGCATCGCACTCACCAATTCCGATCGTCTGGTTCGCCTCATCAACGACATCCTCGATCTCGAACGCATCCAGAGCGGACGCGAGCCGCTGAATTTCCGCTCCGTGCAGCTTGCCGGCATCGTGAAACAGGCCATCGAAGACATGCAGCCGATGGCCGAATCCGCCGGCGTCAAGCTGATTCATGACGCTACCCAGGTTGAGGTTGCCGCCGATCCCGATCGCCTGCTCCAGGTGGTCACCAATCTGCTCTCCAACGCTGTCAAGTTTTCGCCGCCCAATTCGCCGGTGAGCGTCATGCTCCGTCCCGGCGTCACCGGGGTCATTCTATCGGTGATCGACCACGGACGCGGCATCCCGGCCGACAAGCTGGAATCTATCTTCGGACGCTTTCAGCAGGTCGACGCTTCCGACTCGCGGCAAAAAGGCGGAACGGGCCTCGGCCTGGCCATCTGCCGCACCATTGTGATGCAGCACTCGGGGCGCATCTGGGCCGAGCGCAATCCGGTCCGTGGATCCACGTTCCGCGTTTTCCTTCCCTACCAGCCGGCGGCTCTTACGCCACAAGGCATCCCGGTGGATTCCGAGGCGACGCACGGCACGCTAGTCCTTGCCGACGCCAATCCCGATTCCCGCCCACGGATCGCGGCCCAGTTGGCGCGCCACGGCTACTCCGTGGTCCAGGCGGCCACCGTGGATCAGACGCTAGCCGCGGCGCGCCAGGACGCGCAGGCCATCCTTCTCGACAGCGGACTCGACGGCATGAACGGCTGGGAGGTCTTGCCGCTTCTGCGACGGCAGGACAAGTCCTCGTCGATTCCCATTGTTTTGATGAGTGTCGAGGACCCGCGCAGCGGCAGCGATTTGCCGGCCGACGCCGCGGGATGGGTCCACAAGCCGCTCCGTGAAGACGACCTGCTGGCCGAGCTGGCCCGAGTGCTTTGCGGCACGGGCGAAAAGGCTCGCCTACTTGTCGTCGAGGACGACCGCGACCTGGCCCTGGTGATCAACGAGATCTTTACTCGCGATAATATCGCCGTGCGCACCGCGCATTCCCTGAAAGAGACGATTGCGGCCTGTTCCACCTACCGCCCCCATCTCATGGTGCTCGACATTGGCCTGCCCGATGGCGACGGCTTCAACGTCGTCGATTTTCTGCGTCAGCACGAGGATCTTGCCCGGTTGCCTCTTGTAGTCTATTCCGGGCGCGAGCTATCGCAGGAGCAGCGCGCCTACCTTACGCTTGGCCCCACCTATTTTCTGGCCAAGACGCGCGTCCAGCCGCAGCAGCTCGAAGCCCTGGTACTGACGATGCTCCGTTCATCCCGGCAGTCAAATGCTCCCCAGGCCGCGGAAGCGCCCGTCTCGAAGGCGTAACCGGCTTTGCTCCTGATTCGCCGATTTCGAACCGCAGGCATCGACAATCGTCCCCCAGCCATGCAAAATGGCTAGTGTTTGCGGAAGGGCCTTGGCATGTCCCGGAAAATCCTGATCATCGACGATGAAGACGACATCCGTGAAGTGGCAGCATTGAGCCTGGAGAGCGTGGCTGGATGGGAGGTGATTCGCGCAAGCTCCGGCGCGCAGGGAATCGCGCGCGCCGCCGAGCAACGCCCCGATGCCATCCTGCTGGATGTGATGATGCCGGGCATGGACGGTCCGACAACGTTTCACGAACTGCGCAAGAATCCAGCAACGGCCCGCATTCCCGTGCTGCTGCTCACCGCCAAGGTGCAGGGCAACGATCAGCGCCGCTTTGCCGACCTTGGCGTCGAAGCCATTCTTTTCAAGCCCTTTGATCCACTCACGCTCGCCACTCAAATTGCTCATGCTTTGGGCTGGCATTAGAACTTGTTCGTCATGGACCGTCCTGCGCAACCCACCTCGCAACAGGAAGCCGATCTGACCCAGGCTCTCGAAAGCCTGTGGGTGCGCTTTCTGCCCCAGATTGAGGAGCGCGTCGCTGTGCTGGCTTCGGCGGTTTCGGCGGTTGCCGAGAAGCGCCTCACCGCCGCAGAGTGCGAGGCTGCCCATTCGGCCGCGCACAAACTGGCCGGAGTGCTTGCTACGTTTGGCCTTACGCGCGGCACGGATTTGGCGCGCGAACTAGAAACCGCGTTCTCCGGCGAGGCCGCCCGCGTAGGCAGCTCCGTGGCGAACCTGGCCCAGTCCGTAACTGAGCTTCGCACTCTGATCGAGAATCGGCGTGCGGCTCCGGCGTCCTAGTCCCTTAGTCCCACAGTCCCTTGGACAATTCGCCTTTGGGTCCCAGCCATTAAACTCATGAAAATGACCCCTCGCGATCCTCTCACCCCACAGCTCGATTTCGTCTTTGAAGAGCCCGTGCCAATACGCCGTATATGGCCGGTGCGCGAGCTGGTGGCGCACATGCGCGAGTTGGTAGAGCAGGCCTGCGGCGATCTTTGGGTCGAGGGGGAAATCTCCAATCTCCGTCCCGCCCCCTCGGGCCACATCTATTTCACGCTCAAAGATGCCGATGCCCAGCTTTCGGTCGTTCTCTTTCGCCGCCAAGCCGTGCTTCTTCGTTTCCAGCCAGAAGACGGGCTGCACGTTCTTGTCCGCGGGAGCGTGAGCGTCTACGAACAGCGCGGACAGTTGCAGTTGGTTGCCGAGACGATGGAGCCGGTTGGCGCGGGCTCTCTGCAACTCGCCTTCGAGCAGCTCAGGGAACGGCTCAAGGCGGAAGGCCTCTTCGACGCAGCCCGCAAGAAACCACTGCCCGCATTTCCTCGCACCGTGGGGATCGTTACTTCACCGGCCGGCGCCGTCATCCGCGATTTTCTCAACATCGTCGGCCGCCGCCATTCCGGCTTGAACGTGCTGCTTTTCCCGGTTTCAGTGCAGGGTGAATCCGCGCCAGCGGAAATCGAGGCCGCAATCGTCGAGCTGAACGCTGCCAACCTCGTCGATCTCATCGTCCTTGCCCGAGGCGGCGGTTCGCTCGAAGATCTTGCCGCCTTCAACAGCGAGCGCGTGGCTCGCGGGATTGCATCCAGCAGACTCCCCATCGTTTCTGCCATCGGACACGAGACCGACTTCACCATCGCCGACTTCGTCGCCGATCTTCGCGCTCCCACTCCCTCCGCCGCGGCCGAGCTGATTACCGAGGCGCAGCACAAGATCGCCGAGCATCTCGCCACGCAAATGCACCGCCTGGAACGCGCCGCGCGCTTTCAGCTTTTACACGCCCGCCAGCGCTTGGCTAATGTGCCCGTCAGCCGCGCCGAATCGCGCATCTCCGGCATACTCTATCGCCTCAGCCAGCGGCTCGACGACGCCGTGCAGCGCATCGACGATGCGCTCTTTGAAGAGTTGCGCGCCGGCCAAATGCGCTTCGCCGAACTGACCGCCGCGCTTTTGCATCACGATCCCCGCCGGGCTTTGGCCCAGGCACGTCAGCGTCTCGCCGATTTCCGCGCCGGCCTCGGCCGCTGCGTCGAGCGCACGTTGCAATTGTCCGCATCCCGCCTCGGCGCTTTCGACGCACGCCTCCATTCGCTTTCGCCGCTCGCCGTCCTAGATCGCGGCTACGCGCTAGTACTTACGGCGGACGGAACGATCATTCGCTCAACCAGCCAGATCGCGGCGGGCGACCAGTTGACCACGCGCCTCGCCGACGGCTCGTTCTTGAGCCGGGTCGAATCCACTTTATCTCTAACTTCCGCCCCCAGAACCAGAGGCAAGAAATCCCGATCATGACCATCTCCACGGCACGCAAGCTCTTCGGCACCGACGGCATTCGCGCTGTCGCGGGAGAATCCCCGCTCGATCCCACGACCGTTTTTGCCGTCGGACTCGCCCTCGCGCATTCGCTTCGCAAGTCTACGACGCAGCCGCGCGTCCTCATTGGCCGCGACACGCGCGAGTCCAGCCCCTGGATCGCTTCCACACTCGCTGCCGGCCTGCGCCAGGCCGGGGCGCAAGTAGCGAGCGCGGGCGTCATCACCACTCCCGCTGTCGCGTTTCTCGCCCGCACCCACGGCTTCCATGCCGGCGTCGTCATCTCCGCCTCGCACAATCCCTGGCAGGATAACGGCATCAAGCTTTTTGGCGCCGACGGCTATAAGCTGCCCGACGCGGTCGAGCTGGCCATGGAAGAGGAGATCCTTCACCACGCCGCCCAGTCCCAGGTCTCCGATCCGCACCTCTTTCCGCACGTCGAAGACAATCCCGCGTTTCAGAGTGACTACATCCAGTTCCTGATCGATTCCCTTCCCGGCCTTGCGCTCGACGATCTCCACATCGTGGCCGACTGCGCCAACGGCGCGGCCGCGGCCGTCGCGCCCGAACTTTTCCGGCGCCTGAACCGGGATGGTCGCGCCAAGGTGACCCTGCTCAACATCGTCCCGGACGGTCGAAACATCAACGCCGGATGCGGCGCGTTGCATCCGGAATTCGTCGCCGCCGAAGTGAAGCAGCGCGGAGCCAAACTTGGCCTCACCTTGGACGGCGATGCCGACCGCTGCATGCTGGCCGATGCGCAAGGCAACGTGGTGAATGGCGACGCCATCTTGCTCATGGCCGCGCGCGATCTGAAGGCCCGCGGCATGTTGACCGGCAACCTCGTCGTTGCCACGACCATGTCGAACATGGGCCTCGAAGCGGCGCTCAAGCGCAGCGGCATTCGCATGTTCCGCGCGCCGGTCGGCGACCGCTACGTACTCGAAGAGATGCAGAAGCAGAATGCGGCCTTGGGCGGCGAGCAATCGGGGCACATTCTCTTTCCCCATCTCGCCACCACCGGCGACGGCCTGCTCACCGCGCTCGTCGTGCTCGATCTCATCGCACGAACGGGCCAGTCGCTCGGGGCGCTAACCGCCGACCTCAAGGTCTTCCCGCAGGTCATCGTCAATGTCAAGGTCCGCGAAAAGAAGCCGCTCGACTCCATTCCATCGGTGGCCGCCGCCATCCGCGCCGCGGAACTGGAGCTGAACGACTCGGGCCGCGTCGTGATTCGCTACAGCGGAACCGAGATGCTGGCCCGCGTGATGATCGAAGCCGAGAGCGAAGAAGCTATGCGCCGCCACGCCGATATGATCGCCGCGGCGATTCGCGCAGAGTTGGGTGTGTGACCGCGGCCTTGCCTCACGCCGAAGGCGTGCGATACGGGCTACCACCTCGGGCAGTCAGCGCGGCGAGTGGTTTTCTGGACTTCGATGTCTGCGGCAACGCCTTCAATGGCGCGCTGCATACTCCAAAGCTCAAAAGGCCCGGCGCTCGCGTAGTTGCTTACCTCAACTGTTTTTCCGGCCCGAGTAACCCGCGTATTCTCGAATCCGGCATCGGTGATGTTTCGCCAATACTGTTTTTGCAATGTGAAGAACCCGTTCTTCTCCATCATCCAAGCCAGTCTCGCGAAATCATCCCATCCGACGCGCTCTTCCTTCACCTCGCAATATGTCGTGCGGTCACGGGGCGTCGCATTGCGGCATCGTGTGGTGTACACCGTCGCGGACTCGTCCGAACTAAGGACGATGCGCTGGCGAGGGCATAGCAGGCTACTGCCACCAGACTCGAAATCTATCTTGGAAACAGCCGTCAGATGGTGCGCCTCGGCGGCGATGGAGAGCGGTCCAGAAAGCCAGCGTTCGATGAGAGGTTCCGGCACTGTACCTGTGAGGCGATTGCCGTACAGCGAGAGCCATTCAAGATTCCGCAGGAGGCCGAGCTCGGGCGGAATAACTCCCACAAGATTGTTGTTCGACAGTTCGAGAGAAACTACGGTCAAGGGGAGCTTCGAGATATGCCCCGGATAGTTGCAGTTCACACCGTACCAATCGCACTCTGTTCCCGGCGCTCCCAGCCAGCCCGAGTTATGGCTCCATCGCGGACCGCCAGCGGAGTTGTACAGCGCTATGAGAGCATCGCGCTCTTCCTGCGGAATTGGATTCAGGTTACCGGAACTTTGCGCAAAGCTGCAGACAGCGGCTAGCACGGCTATGGAGACAGGCTGAACCGCGTGCTTAGCAAGTCGCCGCATAGCGGGAGTCATGAGAGAATCGTATCGCCGAGTGGCAACAGAGTCAACGTCACATTGGCAACCTGCGGTACGAAATCTCCCGGGATCAGCGGATTCTTCATCGGCATGCGGCGCCTTTACGCCAGTCAGCCGCTCGTCACTTGTCAATGGGATGGCACGGCATTCTTTTCGGCTTGCTTGATTAACACTTCGGTCAGATCGCTGAGAGTCGCCGGCAGCCGAATCGATAACAAGGTCAAGCTTCCATCGTCGCCCGGGTCGAGAATCGCAACTCCTCGAATCGGCGCGCTGTTTTTCAGCAACCGCGAGCGCGTCCCCAGTCCATCAGTATTTGCAGGCGTCTCGAACTCGACCGTCTCCTGATTCAAGTAGGTCAGCTTGTCGTGCGGATAGGGTCCGGTTGGGAACGAGCTCGCTGGTTGAATCCCCTCGGCGATGACACCTTGAACAAACGACTCGTGCGCCGGAAAGACTCTGGCGATGATCGCGGCAACCTCAAATCGCCCCGAGGTGCCGCTCTCCGAGACCGAAATTTGAATCGCGGGACCGGAGAAACCCTTCCAACTATCAGAAAACAGGTCCTTGCCGTTGATCGGCTCCGGACTCAGAAACAGATTCGCGCCATTCGAGCCGTACGTCCCGAAGCAGTACCAGCCGCGAGGGCCCAGCACTCCTGAGCCATGCTCGGCTTTGTAGTAGGCAAGCCGCGCCGCCGCGCTCGCCGAAATTGGCACGGACTTAGCTTTACCCTTCGGCGCCTCAAGCGGTCCGACCTGGCCGCCCGACGCGCAGCCCACAAACGGAACTGTGACCGCGGTGGCGCCTGCTGCCTTTGCTTGTTGCGTCGACTGTCCAGCAGCCGATCCGCGGCAAAAGCTTCCAATCAAGATGACGGCTGCTAAGCTTGCGCTAAGGCAATTCCTTCCTCGCCTCATCTCCTGTCCTCTTTCATCGCGTTCCCGCTCGCGATTTTCAATTCGCTGAATGATAACTCCAACGAATCAGAATGCCTGTGCGGCCTGTATGAAATCTGGACGCAGGCCATAGAAAGCTAAATGCTAGGAGCTAGGAGCTAGGAGCTAGAAGCTAGAAGCTAGAAGCTAGAAGCTAGGAGCTAGAAGCCAGCAGCTTGTATCCTCCCCTCATGCCCCGCTTCCCGCCCGCCCAAACGCTGCTCATCGACGCCGACGACACTCTGTGGGAAAACAACATCTACTTCGAGCGCGCCATTGCCGCGTTCATCGGCTTCTTGGATCACCAAGAGTACTCGCCGGCTGCCGTGCGCAGCACTCTGAACGCCGTCGAGCGCGAGACTATTCTCACCCACGGTTACGGCCTCTCCAGCTTCACCCGCTCGCTGGTTGATTGCTTCGAACGCCTCAGCCCCGTCCCAGTGAGCGAAGAAAAACGCGAGCTCGTCCGCGGTTTTGCCCGCGCCATCGCCGAGCACGAGATCGAGTTGCTCCCCGGTGTGGCGGAAACTCTGGCCGATCTCGCCGATCGGCATCATCTGATTTTGATGACTAAGGGCAACCACGCCGAGCAGGCCGACAAGCTGGCGCGGTCGGGGCTCGCGCAGCATTTTGCCGCGGTGGAGATTGTGGCCGAGAAAGATCCGCCGACCTACCGTGCGGCGATTGCGCGGCATGAGCTGGCGCCGCACACCAGTTGGATGATCGGCAACAGCCCCAAGAGCGACATCAACCCTGCGCTCGCCGCCGGTTTGCACGCCGTCTTCCTCTTCCACAAAGACACCTGGGTGCTGGAACACGCAGCCCTCGATGCCGCGCCCGAAGGTCAGAGCCTGATCGAGCTGGACTGCTTCGCCAAGCTCCGCGATATCTTTTGAGTACATCTCGCGTTCGCTGGTCGTTGACCGCGCAGGCCTCCGTATTCGGCGACGACGCAGACGCTGCGCTGTTTGCACCCTTCCCCTTGTCACGATGAGACTGTGACAAGGATGGGGCCCGGACGAATTCGACGAGGCGCAGTCAGATCGTCATTGGAGCGCGATGCCGCTGACCATCGGGTTCTGAACCGCTCCGGGGCTGAACTCAATCACGATCTGCCCGCTGCTGTTGGCTGTGGTAGTGAAGGATTTTTCGACGGCCTTGAACTGGCCTCCCGCCGCCGCGTACACGTCGTAGTTGGTCAGCACCTCCGTCCCATTGATGTACACGTCGAACTCGCGCTCACCGCTTCCTGTCACGTAGTTCTCCACAAAGTACAGGGTGACAGTGTGCGAAGAGCCCGCCGTGTATCCGGGAATGGTGTAGGTGAATGAGCTGCCGCTGCCGTAGCGCTGGCTTTGCAGTACGGTCTGCGGGGGTATGGTTCCGGACAGCAAGGAAGTGGAGACGGAGTTGGTGTAGGTCAACGCAGTGCCGCCGCTGTAGTCTTCGTCAGCGACCCATGAGCCCGACGCAGCGCCGCCCGCATCGATATCGATCGCCCCGCCGCCGCTCGACGAGCCAGTTCCGACGAAGGTCGTGATGCTGTTGCCGGGAAGCGAGTAGGTGAATGAGTTGCTCGATACGCTGACGTTCCCCTCTTGGATCAGCCCACCGGAGGAATTGGTCTGGTAGGGCGTCACCGAGGTCAGGGTCGCGCCCGACATCTGGAAGTCGATGCTCGACGATCCGCTGTTGGAATTGATGGCCACGATCACATAGTTGTTACTGCCGGTGTACGACGTGACGTAGACGCCGGAGGTCGGGTTGTTGTTGGCTCCGGTCATGACGTAGCCCGGCCGGACGTAC
>Ga0187784_10000092_pt1 | contig 54041 bp, 51 predicted proteins | sample 1015_SJ02_MP15_2_FD_132964 | JGI IMG/M metagenome (GOLD analysis project Ga0187784, IMG submission 132964) | Tropical peat soil microbial communities from peatlands in Department of Meta, Colombia - 1015_SJ02_MP15_20_MG | ecosystem: Environmental > Terrestrial > Soil > Wetlands > Peat | place...
GCTCAGCACTTGTATTTCGCAACCGCCGCTTCATCCCACTCGAGTCCGAAGCCCGGCCCGAACGCCGTGACCTTCCCGTTCACCACTCGCAATTTTTCCTTCAGCACGGCTCCGGCCGTGTCAAGATACTCCAGGTAATGCGCGGTCGGCGTAATCGGCAGGAGATGCGCGTTGATCTCGTTGAAGAGGTGGCTCGACATCGGCAGCGACGCGGCCTCCGCCAGCGCCGCCGCTTGCAGCCAGCCGCTCACGCCACCGACCTTGCCCACATCGGGCATGGCAAAATCGCATGCTCCGGCCGCGATCGCGCTTGCCATGTCCCGTGGGAACCACCAGTTCTCGCCCAACTGGATCGGTACCGGCGAGGTTGCGCGCACCTGCGCGTTGCCCGCCAGGTCTTTCGCGTGCAGCGGCTCCTCGACCCAAGCGATGTCGTACTTGGCGATCGCCGCGATGCGGTGGCGCGCTTCAACCGGATCGAGCGATTGGTTGTAGTCGACCATCAGCTTCACTGATGGGCCGATGATCTCGCGCACCCATTTGACTTCCGTGATGTCCTCCGCGAGATCGCCGTAGCCGAGCCTGATCTTGATCGCGCTGAAGCCCGACGCGAGCGACTGCTCGAGCGCCTTCTCGTCCGCCGGTCGGTCGACGACGCCATAGCTGTCGTAGGCCGTAAGCGGCCGCGGCTCGCCGCCGAGCAAGCGTACAAGCGGCACGTCGGCCGCCCGCGCTAGTGCGTCCCAAAACACCATGTCGAGGCCGGCGATTGCCATGCCGACGAGGCCGTGCCAGCCGAGCAGGCGAAAGCGAAGGTCGAGCTCACGCATCCTCTCCGCGGGAACCACTGCTTTGCCCTTGAGATCATCGCCAATCGTCTGAACCAATTGCGTGAGAGGGGCCAGCGCGGCGCTGTGATAAGCGAAGATATAGACGCGGCCGGTGACGCCCTCGTGCGTGAGCAGGTCGATGAGCACCAGCGGCGCCGACGGAATGGTGGTGACGGCGGTGCGCAGGTTCCGTGCCAGCGGCGGGTTGACGGCGCGGGCCGTGATGGAATGGATGGTGAGGCCGAGATCGCTCATTGGCCGACTCCTTGAGAGGGTTGGGTGCGGTGATCAGGTGGGGAGACTGGGTGTGGTGATCGGGTGTGAGGCGGGGTGCGGTGATCAGGTGGGAAGCAGCGTGTGGTGATCAGCCTAATCGGATGGATTTGGGTCACTGTTGCGGGGTAGCCGGGATCGTTTCGCACCTCCTCCGATTAAAATGACTTAGTATTTGTAATCTTCGCGGACAGGGCTGAAGACGTCGAACACTTTGGCCGACGTTTCTCCAGCCCTGCCGCCGTGCTCGACATGGCCCGGTATCACATAGACCTCGCCTGCCTTTATGAGGCGAGTTTCGCCGCCGATGGTCATGTGCACTTCTTCTTCAAGCACGATTCCCACCCGCTCATGCGGATGCTTGTGCAATGGCACGACCGAATTGGGGGAGAGTTCAACAAGTGGGACGAGCATATTGTTTGCCCAGTACGTGCGAGTGAAGACCCCGGGCGACAATTCTTTCGGCAGCCTGTTAGCATCGCAGAAGTACATAGGCGTCTCCCTTCGCTCGAACGTTTGAGTGCATCGGCACCTTGAGTGAGAACTGTAACCCCGGCTCGAGCTTTGGAACATCAAATAAGTATGAACCAAGACTTCGGGAAACGCGATATCTGGCGGTCGAAAGTTTGAACGCGACGCAGTCTTCGCTTCATCGACAAGATTCTTCATCAAGACATGAGGATTATTCATTTCTTGCGGTAGCCACCGACTTGTATGGTTTCGCTCCGGCAACGGCAATCGGAGACCTTCGCTAAGACGAGGTCCCGTTCAATAAGGGGGGTTACACTAGTGAAGACGAGTGCGATCGCTCGCGCCCGAGCATCGGCCACGCCAGGAAACGCATTCACCATAGCGGTCTCGTCGTGCGGGAGGTTGAGCCAATGACCGCCGCCGAGATGGAGGCTCGCGTCGTCGCGCGCGTCAGCGCGCGCTTCATCCCGTTCCTGATCCTCTGTTACTTCGTCGCATATCTCGACCGGGTGAATGTCGGCTTCGCCGCGCTCACCATGAACAAGGACCTGAACATCTCGGCCTCCGCTTTCGGGCTCGGCGCCGGAGTCTTCTTCTTCACCTATTTCATCTTCGAGGTGCCGTCGAACCTGTTCCTGGCGCGCGTCGGCGCGCGGCGCTGGATCGCGCGCATCATGCTGAGCTGGGGTCTGCTTTCGGGCGCCATGGCCTTAATCACCGGCGAGACCAGTTTCTACGTCGTGCGCATGTTGCTGGGCGCTGCCGAAGCCGGCTTCTTTCCCGGTATCATCTTCTACCTCACGCTCTGGTTCCCCGCCGTCTACCGCGCCCGCATCGTGGGATACTTCATGGCGGCGATCCCGCTCTCTTCGCTCATCGGCGCGCCGGTCTCGGGATACATCCTGGGGATGGATGGGCTCGCCGGCCTCAAGGGCTGGCAGTGGCTCTTCATCCTCGAAGCCGCCCCAGCGGTGGTGCTCTCCTTCGTCGTCTTCTTCTACCTGACGGACCGCCCAGGCGAGGCGCATTGGCTGAATGCCGAGGAGCGCGCCTGGCTGGTGGATCGGCTCGCGGCCGAGGAGCGGCAGCGCGTAGCGGCCGAACGCTTGAGCGTACTGCAGTCGCTCGCCAATCCGCGCGTGCTGGCGCTGGCGCTCGTCTATTTCGGCGTGGTCGCCGGCGTTTATGGTGTGAGCTTCTTCCTGCCGCAGGTGGTCAAGGCTTTTGGACTCTCCAACGTCGCCACCGGCTGGGTCACCGCGATCCCCTATCTCATCGGCGTGATCGCCATGGTCTGGTGGGGCCGGCAGTCCGATCGCCAGCGCGAGCGCAAGCTGCATTGCGCGGGCGCGCTGCTCTGCGCCGCGCTCGGTATCGCCGGCTGCGGCCTCCTGCAGGATCCCGTCCTCAAGGTCGTCGCGATCTCGATCGGCGCGGCCGGCATCTTCGGCTCGCTGCCCGTGTTCTGGACGCTGCCCACCGCCTTTCTCTCCGGCGCCGCCGCCGCCAGCGGCATCGCCATCATCAACTCCATCGGCAATCTCTCGGGCTTCGCCGGGTCTTACATCATCGGCTGGCTCAAGGACGCCACCCACTCCTACACCGCGGGCTTCCTCGTCATGGCGGGGTTGGCGCTGGCGAGCGCCGGCATCGTGCTGGCGCTGCGCCATGATCGGCGGCTGGAGTTCGTCACCAAGCCCCAGCCCGCCGAATGACTGAGCCGCCGCTCACTCCTTGAGCGACGCCCCGAGCGTTTCGAGGAGCGATCCGGCGCCGTGCTCGCGCGACGGCTCAGCACCCTAAGCCCTCAGCCCGGCGTTGTGCGTCCACCAAACAAATTAATAGACTGCACCAAATTAAGTGGCGAGTGCCGACCGTCACTCCCTGCTGATATTTTCAATGCCGGTTATTTTCCGTCGTGCGCTGCGACGCAACGCCCCGTTAGCTTTCCAACCGCCTATTCGCTCCGATCAGCTCCGCACGAGGGCGGTGGCTGCGCTCTCATCCGTGATCAGAACATGGCAAAGCCTGGCTTTGATCGCGGCGCGAATGATCGGTACTTTGACCATTCCGCCGGCCGCAAGAACGCGGAGCGGGATTGCTTGCAGGGATCTGATCGAGGGATTGATCACCCGTGTCGTGAGTGGATGGCTGACAGTTTTTCCATCCGCATCCAGATAGTGACCGCAAATGTCGCCGACGGCTCCGGCCGCGCGCAGCGATCTCCAGTCGCTGCGCGTGATCACGCCATATTCGAGCGCTTTCGACTGTTCGGTCAGATCGATGGCGCTTAAGAGGGCCAGATCGAGCTTCGGTACCATGGCGAGCACCGATCGCACCGGCTCGCTGGCGAGCAGCGCGTCGCGCAGCTCCGCCGACGGAGCAAACATCGGCGCGGTGAGGTAGTGGCAACGCGCGTCCAGCGCGCGGGCCATCATCGAGGCGTTGTCGTAGGGGTTGATGGCGGTACTCTCCGCAAGTCCGCCGCAAAGCAAGACCACGCGATTGCCGCCGCCGGTTCGACGCCGGACGTTTTGCGCGGCCGCGTTGATCGTGCCGCCCCACGTTATGCCGAGCGCGTTGCCCGGTGCGAGCTCGCTGGAAATGTATTCGCCGGCCGCCGCGCCGACCATAATTCGCACGTCGGCATCGCCGATCGGCGCGGGCACGACGATCGCCCGCCGTAGCCCGAATGTCTTGATGAGCCGCGCTTCCAGCTCGCTGCACGGACCGAGCGGGCGTTGGATGGTGATTTGTACGAGCCCACGCTCGCGCGCTTCGCCGAGCATGCGGTTCACGCGCTTGCGGGTGAGGTTGAGTTGTTGGGCGATCAATTCCTGGGTCTGGCCTTCCTTGAAATAGTGCCAGCAGATGCGAGCCGCCAATGCGGCGTCGAAGTTGTCATCCCCCTCGCCGTTGTCGGGCGCCATGGTTGCCTCCGCGCAGAGCCATAGCGCGATCGGGAAGGTTCGCCTAGAAGGCAATTGGCACAAATGTACCATAGTTGTCACAAATGTGTATTGAGCGAACGCTACTCTCCCGTTATGAAGAAGGAGAGCGTTCTCATGCTCCGAAAGCTAGTTGTGCCGTTGCTCGCGGGTATCGTCTGGTCTTCCGGCGCGCACGCGCAGTTTTCCGACGGGAAGATCGTGATCGGGGTGATGGGCGATCAGAGCGGCGTGGTGGCGGATGTCGGCGGCCCCGGCTCGATCATCGCCGCGCGGATGGCGGTCGAGGATGCGGGCGGCATGGCGGGCGGCGCACCGATCGAGATCGTAACGGCGGATCACCAGAACAAGCCGGATCTTGCCGTCAGCATCGCGCGGGAATGGTTCGACCGCCGCGGCGTCGACGTCATCGTCGATCTGCCTCACACCGGCGCCGTTCTCGGCCTGATGACGGTCGCCTCTGAAAAGAAGCGTGCCTTGATGGTATCGGGAGCGGCGAGCGCCGACATCACCGGCGCGCGCTGCTCGCCTTATGTCACGCATTGGACCGACGATACCTATGCGTTGGCGCGCGGCACCGCCGCGACGCTGACCGATCAGGGGTTGCACTCCTGGTATTTTTTAACGGCGGACTACGCGTTCGGCCATGATCTGGAGCGCGATGCGAGCAAGGTTATTGAGGATCACGGCGGCAAGGTTCTCGGCAGCGCCCACCATCCGCTGAACACGGCGGATTTTGCCTCGCTTTTGCTGCGCGCCCAGAGCTCGCAGGCGCAAGTGATTGCGCTCGCCAATGCTGGCGCGGATACCGTCAATGCCATCAAGCAGGCAGGTCAGTTCGGGATCAGCCAGCGGCTGGTGGCGCTGCACGCCTTTATCACCGATGTCCGCAGCCTCGGGCTCGCGACGGCGCAGGGCATGATGATCACCACCGGCTTCTACTGGAACGACAGCGATCGAACGCGCGCTTTTGCATCCCGCTTCGAAAAGCTGCACGGCCGAATGCCGACGCGCGAGCAAGCAGGGGTCTACACCTCCGTCACGCATTATTTGAAGGCCGTCAAGGCGGGCGATACCGACGATGCGGTCGTTGTCAACGCCGTCATGCGCAAGATGCCGGTGGACCGATTCGGCAACGAGACGCGAATTCTTGCCAATGGCCGCGTCATCTACGATCTCGGTGTCTATCGGGTCAAGGCGCCGAGCGAGAGCCGCTATCCGTGGGATTACTACGAGCGGATCGCCAGCGTGCCCGCAAGCGAAGCGTTCCGAAGCCCAGCAGCTTCCGGATGCAGCGTGGAGCGGGACGAAGCGAACACGCGCTAAGACATGCATACGAAGCGGACCGTTCCACCGAACCGTCTTCCCGCGCATATCGCCGTGGAAGCGATCAGGTGCGGCCGTTTGAGTTCGTTCGATCTCACCTTGTCGTGCTTGGAGAGAATAGAGGCGCGTGAGGCTTCGGTCGGCGCCTGGAGTTACCTCGATCGCGACTACGCGCTTGAGCAGGCGTGCCGGGCGGATGAGCACCGGCGCGCAGGCGCAGTTCTCGGCCCGCTGCACGGGCTTCCGATCGGCATCAAGGATGTGTTCGACACCTTCGATATGCCCTCCGAATATGGCAGCCCGAGCCTCAAGGACCGTCGGCCGGCTGCGGATGCCGACGCCGTCACACTGCTGCGGGCGGCGGGCGCGGTCATCATGGGCAAGACCGTGACCTCGGAATTCGGCATGTACGCGCTTTCGTCCTGCCGCAACCCGCACGACCAAAACCGCTCACCCGGCGTATCCTCGGCAGGTTCTGCAGCGGCTGTCGCCGATGCGATGGTGCCGCTGGCCCTCGGCACCCAGCATACGGCGTCAACGCTGTTGCCAGCTTCGTTCTGCGGCGTCTTTGGCTTCAAGCCTTCGTTTGCATTTACCAGCATGCGGGGCTCAAACGTTCTGGTGCCTCGCCTTGCAACCGTGGGCTTACTGGCGCGCAATTTGGATGATCTTGCGTTGTTCGCTTCGGCCCTTGCGCCGGGATTCAAAGTGTCGGTGCGGCCGCTGCAGCCGCAACGCTTTGGGGTCGTTCGCGGGCCAGCCTGGCACCAGGTCGCCGCCGACGCGCGCGCTGCATTGTGTGTGTTCCTGAGGAAGCTTCCAGTCGCTATCGCAGACCTCGAACTCCCTGTCGAATTTGATCGGGCAGTCGAGGTGACGTATGGATTGCTTGCGGCGCATCTTGCCCATCGCTTTGCGCCGATGCCGGAAGCAACACAGAAAACCTATTGTGGGCCGTTGCGCGCGGCGATCGCTACGGGTCTGGCGCTCAGCGCCACGAACTATCTTCGCCTGGAAGAACAAGCAGATCGGCTGACGGCTGCAGCGCACGGCTTGTTTGCATCGTGCGACGTTTTGATCACGCTCGCCTCGCTCGGCGAAGCAAGCTTGATCTCCGATGGGCCAGGCTCGGGTGAACTGACAATGCCCTGGAGTCTCGCCGGCTTGCCGACATTGTCCTTGCCGCTGCTGAAAGGAGACCGCGGACTTCCGATTGGGGTCCAACTGGTCGGGGCGCCAGGCGATGATCAGCGGCTGCTCTCCATTGCGGCTTGGCTGAACATCGTTTGTCAAAAGACGCTAGAGACGGCGCAGTCATCATGATCGCAAGCGCTTCTTCAACCTCAAGTCGCCCGCCGCCGATTGTCGTCAACGGAAGAACCTATCGATGGCCGAAGCGCCCTACCATCGTGATCTGTTTTGACGGTTGCGACCCGGATTATCTGGCGGCGGCGAGCCGTGCCGGGATGGTCCCGTCGATCGATGCTATGCGCGCCGACGGGTTCGCCGCAACGGCGCTCGCCGCCATGCCGACCTTCACCAATCCGAACAATGTTTCGATCGTCTGCGGCGTTCCGCCTGCGATTCACGGCGTATCAGGCAATTATTACATCGATCCGCTGTCGGGACGCGAGGTGATGATGATAGACGCCGCGCCGATGCGCGCCCCCACCATCCTGGCAGCCTTCGCGAATGAAGGCGCCCGCGTCGTCGCCGTCACCGCGAAAGACAAACTGCGCAAGGCGCTCGCAAAAGATCTGAAGGGCGTGGCCTTCTCCGCCGAGGCGGCAGGCTCATGCACGAAGGCCGAAAACGGAATTGCGAATGTGACCGAGATCGTTGGGCGTGGCGTGCCGGACCAATACTCGGCCGACCTGTCGCTGTTCGTCCTCGATGCCGGCGTCCAGTTTTTGAAAGCTGACCGTCCCGACATTATGTATCTGTCGCTCTCCGATTACATCCAGCACAAGCACGCTCCCGAAAGTCCGCAAGCGTTGGCGTTCATGGCCGAGGTTGACGCTCGGGTGGGCCAGTTGATCGGCGGCGGCGCGGTCGTCGGCATTGTGGCCGATCATGGCATGAGCGACATGACGCGCGACGACGGAACGCCAAATGTGCTTTATGTCGGAGAGGTCTTGGATGCCGCTTTCGGCTCGCACGGCGTCCGCGTCATCTGTCCCATCACCGATCCCTTCGTCCGGCATCACGGTGCATTGGGCGGCTTCGTGCGTGTGTATGTCACGCAAGGAGGGCCGTCGGCGGAGCGGGTCGCCGCGTTCCTGCAAGAGCTGCCGGGCATTGAAATGGCCCTGCTCAGGGAGGAAGTGTGCCGCGCCTTCGACCTTCCGGTCGACCGCGAGGGTGATGTCGCGGTAATCGCGCGCCGCGGAATAGCACTTGGCGCACGCAGGGCGGATCACGATCTTGCACAACTCGCCGGCGAGCGTTTGCGATCTCATGGCGGTCTGGCCGAGCGCAACGTGCCGTTCATCCTGTCTCATCCCGTCACGGCCGCGCAAAATGTGGACGGCTCGGTCATACGCAACTTCGATATTTTCGCTTTTGCGTTGAACTGCGTGGAGGTCTGAAAACTTGCGGCGCTGCATTGTTGTTACCGTCGACGGCTTGCGACGAGACATGATCTCCTGGGAAGCCACTCCAAACCTGAAGCAGTTCGAAAGTCAGGCGCAGCGCTTTGGCGATTATCGAACGGTTTTCCCCTCGTGTACGCGGGTTGTGTCGGCGAGCATGGCGACCGGTTGTTTTCCGGCGCGTCACGGTTTGCAAGGCAATTCGGTCGCGTTGCTGGAAGAAGGCTGTCTTGTCTTGCGTGATGCGGGCGATCCCGATTTTCTGCAACATAAACGGCGTTTAACCGGATGCTCGCTCGCGGTGCCGACGTTGGCGGAACGGCTGAAGGATCACGGCGGCGCGATTGTCTTCAGCAACGTGTCGCCGGGCGCTGCCTATGCCCATGATCCGGATGGGCATGGTTACGTCTACCATCGCAGTGGCTCCTTTGCACCCGGACGAAGGCGGATCGGTTCGCCGGACCATCTCGACGTGACGTTGGACGTTGCCGGAGACCGCCGCATGACCGAGCGCTTCGTCCGCGAAGTGCTGCACGAGCGCCGTCCGGCGGTCGCGGTGCTATGGCTGGGAGAGCCCGATCATATTCAGCATGAAGTCGCTCTGGGCTCTTCCGAGCATCGATCCGTGCTTGCTCATGCCGACATGAACGCCGGGCTGGTCATGGAGGCGGTTGCTCGGCTGCGCGCATCCGGCGATGACGTCCTGCTATTCATAGGCTCGGATCACGGCCATCAAACGGTGGAGGGAATCGTCGATGTCGAGGCGGAGCTTGTTGCTGCCGGCGTCAAGGCGAACCGCGGCTCCGGCGATGTCCTTGCTGTCTCGAATGGGACCTCGGTGCTGATCTACGTGCACCCCGATCATGTCGGCAGCTTGCCGACAATTCGCGCGGTTCTCGATGGTTGCAACTGGGCCGGTCGCGTCTTCGGGCCGGACGAGCTTTCCTCGATCGGTCAGGCTGCCGAAGGCTGCTTGGCCTTTGCGGTCTCGATGCGGGAGAGGCAGGGCGCGAATGCGTTCGGTATTCTCGGATTGAGCCTTGCCGCACAACCGGCCGTCGGTAAGGCGGATCGGCTGGGATGTGGCCAACACGGCGGGCTTGGCACGTTCGAGCAGTCGCCGTTTATGCTTGTTTCGGGTCCGGGGTTCGCGGCCGGTGCGGTTCATGATAAGCCGGCTCGCGTCGTCGATGTGGCCCCGACGATCCTGAGACATCTCAACCTGCCTGCGTCCGGCCTCGATGGGCAGCCACTTCAACGCTGACCCATGAGTGACGCGCGGAGATCTGCGAGTTACGGCACGGGGGACCTCGCCCAAAAGGCAAACGGGTTACGCACGTGTCCGCTACGATCTATCGCGTTGTTTCAAGCCGCTTACTTCGCGCAACGCGCTGCGCCGGATCGGCGCGGTGCGGCTCGTCCTTCGCGCAGAGGGCGCAAAACATCAAGAAGGCAGATATCATCGATCGCATAAATCCGCTATTCATGGCCGGAGCGCGCGCATAATTTCCGCTCCGCGCTGACGCGCGTAGCCTTGTTCTCAATCACGCGTTCACGCCGTCGGCCGCAGCAGCAAACCCGAGCCTCTTATTGCAGATCCTATGACGAAAGAATCAACCGGCGCGGCGCCTCGCGCCCTCAAGGTCTTGAGCACCGTCGGCGTGCAGGGGCTCCTCGAAGAGCTTGCGCCCGAGTTCGAGCGCGCGACCGGCCACAAAGTCGCGATCACCTTCAACGTGGTCAAGCTGTTCAAGGAGCAGATTTTGGCCGGCGCGGATTTCGACGTGGGCTTTTTCTCGGATGCGGTGACCGACGATCTGATCAAAGCCGGCAAGATCGCCGCCGATACGCGCACCAACATCGGCCGTTCGGGGGTCGGCTTTGCCGTTCGCGCCGGCGCCGCCAAGCCGGACATCGGCACGGTCGATGCGCTCAAGCGCACCCTGCTCGCGGCACAATCGATCGTCTATCCCAAGGACGGCATCAGCGGCGTCTATTTTGCCGAGATCGTCAAGAATCTCGGGATCGACGAGGCGATGAAGCCCAAGACGATCCTGGATACGTCGGGCGGCCTCGTCGGCGGACGCGTCGCCAGCGGCGAGGCGCAGTATGCCGTGCAGCTTGTGAGCGAGCTCACGCCGGTCCGCGGCTGCGATGTCGTCGGCCCGATCCCGCAAGAGCTGCAACGTTATGTCGTGCTGACGGCGGGCGTCAGCGCCAACGCCAAGTCGGCGGACGCCGCCAAAGCCCTGCTCGCATTCGTGACCGCGCCGGCCGCGGTTGCGGTCATGAAGGCGAAGGGGCTCGATCCGCTTTGAAAGACGCGCGCCGACGGCGCGCGGATCAAGCCAGAATCCCTTCGATGATCTTCTCGACGGCCGCCTAATGCACGATCCGGAAAAAGCCTGCCCCCGGACTTGATCCGGGGGTAGAGTCCGGTTTTCCGAAAAAGATCATGCACCAACGTAAAGATTAGACCGCGATCCGATTCCATTTAAACGGATCACGACCTAGACGGCGGCCGCTTCGGCGTGTTGCACCGAGGCGACGGGCACGATCGCCGCTTCGGTGGGTCGGTGCACCGACTTTGCGATTTCGACGAGCTTCATCAGCGCGCTTGAACAGAACGTATCGTGCCGGCGGATGAACACGGTGTTGACGCGGGATTGCTCGGCCGGCAGCTCGTGGATTGCAATGCGGCCTTCCCGCCGCGCGGCGGTGACGACGACCTTCGGCAGCAGCGAAACTCCGATGCCCGCCGCTACCAGGCCGATGATGCCTTCCAAGGTGCCGAGTTCGAGGCGCCGGATGCGGTTGATTCCACGCGCGACCAGGATCGATTCCAGACGTTGCCGGTACGAGCAGCCGACGCGAAACACCAGGATTTCCGCCTCGCCGGCCGCGGTCAGCATGTCCAGCGTCGGTCCGAATTTGCCGGTGATGAGGACGAGCTCTTCCGGGAACATGGACTCCTCGGCAAGCTCGGCATGGTTCACCGGTCCGGCGACGAAGGCTCCTTCCAGCCGGTGCGCCAGGACATCCTCGACGAGACTGCACGCGGTGCCGGTACGCAAGCTGATTTCGACGTTCGGATAGCGTTTCTTGTACAGGGTCAAAACCGGGGGCAGCCGTATGGCCGCCGTCGTCTCCAACGTGCCGAACAGAAGCTTGCCCTGCGGCTCCGCATTCTCGTCGACCACGCACTTGGCCTCCGCGAGCAACTGCGCGACGCGCGTGGCATAGGGAAGCAGGCGCTGGCCTACGATGGTGGGCGTCACACCGCGGGGATGTCGCTGAAACAGCGCGACGCCAAGCTCGCTCTCAAGCAGGTGAATCCGAGTCGTGACATTTGATTGGACGGTGTTGAGTGTTTCGGCCGCTTTGGTGATGCTTCCGACGCGCGCCACTGCCTCGAATACTCTGAGATCGGAGGCATCCATGCTGGTTCTCCATAGGAATCAAAATCTGCATGACATCTAAATATAGAATTCATGACCGCACAAGAATTCTGTTATTGAGAATGCAGCGGAGAAGGCGTTCCGATACGATGCCGAAAGTTGCATCGGAGAGATTGCTGCAACCTGACTTATACGACCGGAAATTTTCATGAGCGCGACGCGCTCGCGTCATCACTCCGATAGATTGCTGGGATCGTAACAAAATACTTTTTTCTGATAACGATCCGATAATAATCGCGCGCACTGGGGAGGAACGCTGCGGTCGAAAAAAGCAGCGCACCGAGTGGTTAATTTGGCGCGCTGAAAGATTACTTTCTTCTTGCTTGCCCCGGGAACAAGCCGTCGTCAACGCGCTGCCGCCAGGCAGCCGCTGTTCATGGAGCAACGAGAATGACCGGTTTCTCAGGCCGCCGACGCGCAGCCTTCGCCTTCGTCACGATCCTCACATTTTTTGTCTTTCTCTCCGCCTGCGCCTTCGTGCCGAACGTCATGGCCATCAACGTATTCGGCGGCAGCCCGGTCACTCTCGCCATGGTGGTCGGCGCAGTCTTGATGGTCGCATCGGTTGCAATCACCGCGCAGTTCGTGAGCGGCGAGCGCAAAGCAGTCGGCGCGGAGCGTTCGTGATGAAAATCGCGCGTTGCGGTGTTCTGCTCGTCGGCTGCATGGCTGCCCTGCTGTCGTACGGCTCCCCGGCCGTTGCTGCGAGCATCGGCCGCGGTAACGTCAGCTCCACGGCGGTCGGCTTGTTCGCGTTCTTCACGCTGATGGTCATCGGCATTACCGTCGTTGCGGCTCGCTCGACGCGATCGCTTGATGACTTCCTTACCGCCGGTGGCCGCATTTCGCCGCTGCAAAACGGCCTGGCCATTGCCGGAGACTTCATGTCCGCCGGAGCGTTTCTCGGACTCACGGCGATCATTTTCACCGCGGGCTTCGACGGCTTCATCTATGCCATCGGCTATCTGGCCAGCTGGCCGATCGTCATGTTCCTCATCGCCGAGCCATTGAGGAACCTGGGGCGCTTCACCATTGCCGATGCGCTTTGCTACCGGCTGTCCGAGAGCAAAATCCGCACGATGGTCGCGGTGAGTTCTCTCGTGGTCGTGGTGTTCTATCTTGTTGCGCAGATGGTCGGTGCCGGCCAGCTCATGCAGTTGCTGCTGGGCATCGACTACACGACGTCGGTCTACCTCGTCGGCGGATTGATGATCTTCTGCGTCATGATCGGCGGCATGGTCGCCACTACCTGGATTCAGATCTTCAAGGCGGCGCTGCTGCTGTTCGGCGGCACCTTAATCGCGCTGTTGACGTTGGCCGCGTTCAATTTTGATTTCGGCGCTCTGGTGGCGAAGGCGGTGGCCACGCACCCGCAAAAGAGCGCCATCCTCACTTCGCAATTGCTGCCGAGAAGTCCGTTATCGGGCCTCTCGCTCGGTTTGGCGCTCATGTTCGGCACGGCGGGCCTGCCGCACATTCTCATGCGTTTCTTCACCGTCAAGGACGGCTTAGACGCCGGGAAGTCCGTCGCCTGGGCTACCGCCTTCATCGGTTATTTCTTCCTGCTGCTTTTCCCGATCGGTTTTGGCGCGATCGCGCTGGTCATGAACGATCCCGCCTCGCACGATGCCTCGGGCGCGATCATCGGCGGCGCGAACACCGTCGCCATCCATCTCTCCTACGACGTAGGCGGCAGCCTGGTGATGGCGTTCATCTCCGCGGTGGCGTTCGCAACGATCCTTGCCGTTGTCGCCGGGCTGACGCTTGCGGGAGCGTCCTCGATCGCGCACGACCTGCTGAAGGCGGGCGACTCGCCGTCGGACCGCGGCGGCGAACGCGGCATCTGGATTTCGCGGATCGCCACGCTCGCGCTGGGCATTGCCGCCATCTCGCTGGCGGTGGCATTCAAGAACCAAAACGTCGTGTACATGATCGGCCTCGCCTTCGCGATCGCCGCCAGCGCCAATTTCCCGATCCTCGTTCTTTCGCTCTATTGGTCGAGGCTTACATCGCTCGGCGTTCTCGTCGGCGGCATCACCGGCTTGGGCCTCTCCGTGATCATGACGGTGCTCGGCCCGGCGGTGTGGGTGAAAGTTCTCGGCTTTGCCGCGCCGGTGATCACGCTCGATCCTCCGACCATCGTGACGATGCCGCTCACCTTCTTCGTCTGCTGGGTTGTCTCGGTGCTCGATCGCAGCGGGTCTGCTGCGGACGAGCGCGCGCGCTTTGCCGCGCAATACGCCCATTCGATGGGGCGCGTCTCAGCTCCGCCGGCTTAAAATCCGGCGCGCGGCGACAGCCGCGATGCGTATGTGCGTCGCCGGAACGCACTCGGTCCGACGGAGTGAAAATAGCGCCTTCGACGAACGCGCGACGCGCCTTCTTTCAGGGCGCGTTCCGCCTTGCATCCGGTTGAAATGCAGCCAACTGCGCTGAACGTCTACAGTGCCGAAACCGCGCAGGAAAACGGCCCGCGCCGCATCGGCGCAGGCCGCCGCGAAATTGAACTAAATTTCGCCGTTGACCGCCATGTTGGACGGTTCGATTTCGTAGACGATGACGTTGATGATCTTGGGATCGGACCCGGCCGCCTCGTGCGTCACTTGGATGATCTCGCGGATCATCTGCTTTTTCTTGTCTGCCGGAATTCCCTTGGGGATGTTGCAGTAAAGCTGTGGCATCTTCCGTTACTCCCGCTTCGATGGTTGTTTGCGTCGTCGGTTCGACGGAAATTCCGTCACTTGGACAGGCTTTTCACCCGGGCGATCAATTCAGCGTCGCCGCCCGGCGTGTAATCGGGATAGTGCTGCCCTGCCTCGCAGAAGTTGATGCCGGCACCCTCGCGAACGACGAAGACCACGTCCGAAAGCGGTTCTCCGGTTGCCTTGCGCACGGCGGCGATGACACCCGCTGCGAGCTGTCTCTTCTGCTCATCGGTTCGGCCGTACCGCATGTCGCAAGTTACAATAGACATAGTCCCACCTCCTCGTCTGAAGTTCGCGAGTTCAAAGCAGTGAATAAGATCAAAGCGGCAGCAAGCCGGTCGGCTGCTTCCTCACCAGGATCACAACAAACGCTTACAGTTCGGCGGGCAATACAACCAACAAATTATAAAGATGGGCGGTATCGAGGATAGCGATGACGGTATCCAGGATCGAGACGCGGCGCCCAAGGAGCCGGTGCGCGTTCGCCGGCGGGCGCGCCGTCAGCTCAGCAAGTCAAAAGCGATGAGGGCGTAACGCGACGTTTCTACAACGAGCGAGCGCATCTGCGGGATAGATCGGCATCATCTGAGAAAACCGTTATCCGCGCGCTCGATACAAATTTAATCTTATTAGTTGCAAGACGACATGGGTTCAAGGCTTCGCTCATGCGCTCCGCGCAAGTCCGAGTGGTGGCCTCGGTTCCCGCACTGATTTCGCGGTGCCGGATCGCGAGTGTTGTCGTCATTCGAACCAGGCGTTTGGAGGCGAGCAGATGCTGCAAAGAGCGCGCAAGGAAGATAATGCCCGATCGGATGGGGTAGCGGCCCCGGCGCTGGCGGTGGCAAGCACCGAATATACCGTCGACAAGATCGCATCCTTTGTCGCCAAGTCCGACTACGCGATAATCCCGGACGACACCCGCGCCCTGCTCAAGCGCAACACGCTCGATTCATTGGCCTGCGGGATTGCAGCGCTCGGCGGCGAACCTGCGGCGATCATGCGCGATCAATTTCGCGAGTACCGCAGCGCGGATCAGTGCACGCTCATCGGCGGCGGCCGCACGTCGCCGGATCAGGCCACGCTGCTCAATTCCATGCTGGTCCGTTATGTCGACGTGCTCGATACCTTCATGGCGCCGGGAGGCCTCTGCCACCCCAGCGACAATTTCGGCGCCATTCTCGCCGCCGCCGAAATGGTCGACAAATCCGGCGAGGATTTTCTGCTGGCGCTGGCGATTGCCTACGAAGTGCAGTGCCGCTTTACGCAAGTCGTGCCGGTGATGTTCCGCGGCTTGAACCACGCGCTACAGCTTTCAATGTCGGTCGCGGCGGGAGCGTCGAAGCTGCTGGGATTGACGCCCGAGCAGACGGCGAACGCGATCTCGATCGCGAGCGCCGATAATGTGTCGCTCGCCGTCGTGCATGTCGAGCCGGTTTCCAACTGGAAGGGCATATCGCCGGGCATCAGCGGGATGCGGGCGCTTTACACCACCTCGCTCGCCAAGCGCGGCCTGACCGGACCGAAAGGACTGTTCGAGGGACCCAACGGGTTGACGAGGCTGTTCGACCAGCCGATCCGGATCGATTGGAGCGATCAATCGCTCGACGTCGTCCACCAGACGCTCCTTAAGAAATACTGCGCGCTCATTCACGGGCAGCCGGTGATCGAGACGCTCTTCAACCTCGTGAAGGAACATTCGATCGAAAGCGGTCAGGTCGCCAGCGTCATCGCCGACGTCTTTCAGTTCGCCTATGAAATTTCCGGAGGCGGGCATTTCGGCGACAAGCGGCATCCGCGCACCAAGGAGCAGGCGGACTACAATCTGAAATATCTCATCGCGGTCGGGCTTATCGACGGCGAGGTCGGGCCGGTGCAGCTCGACGGCGAGCGCGTCGTACGGTCGGACGTGCAAGAACTGCTGCAGAGAGTGCTGATCCGGCCCGACGCGCAATTCACCAGCCGCTATCCGAAGGAGCTGCCGGTGCGGCTGACCGTGGTGCTGCGCGACGGCCGGCAATTCCAGCGCGAGCAGGGAGACTTCGAGGGCGCCGTCACGCGTCCGCTGTCATGGGAGCGCGTCGTGGAAAAATTCCACTGGCTCAGCGAACCGTTCGCGGACGAGCAATTGCGCAATCAGATCATCGCGACCGTGGCCGATCTCGATCGGGTCAAGATCTCCGATCTGACCGCGCTTCTCGCCAAGGTGAGCCCGACGGCCGTCTATCCGCGGACGCTGCGGCCGCTTTGATCCGCGCCGATCGTCGAGTGACGCGTGTGCGGCTTGCGCTGCCGTTAAATGCACGCAAGAACCGCCGCCATGAGCAAGGCGACCGCCGCGGCGATCGATGGCACGGTGAAGCTGCCGAGTTGATCCGAAACCACGCCGGCGAATGAAGGGCCGATGATCTGGCCGAGGCCGAACGCGACGGTCATGTAGGCAATGATGCGGCGCGGATCGCTCTTTGCCAGCACGCGCGCCCGCACCATGCCGAGCGCCATCAGGCTGACGAACGTTCCGCCGACCAGGATGGCGGCGAGGAAAACGCCGAGCTTGCTCGGCCACAAGACGCTAACGGCCACGCCGGCCGCCTCCGTCAGGCAGGCGAGCGCAAACGTCCGCGGAATTCCGAGCGGCACGGCCACGCGCGCCCAGAAGGCGCTCGAGGGCGCCGATGCCAAGCCGAACACGACCCAGATCACCGGCTCGAACTGGCGGATGGTCGGCGTGCCGCGCACGATCACGACCAGGAAGGTGGCGGTTATCACGTAGCCGAAGCCGACCAGGCCGTAAGCGATGATGAGGCGGATCAGGCTTGCGCTATAGAGTTGCGCGGAGTGCTCGTGAGTCGTCCGCCGTGGTGTGGAATGGTCGCGCAGCAGCAGCGCCACGGCGAAGGTGGCCAGAAGCGATAGCACGCCGCTGGCGACCCACAGCGACTGCCACGAGCCTCCGGCTTGCAGCATGGCGGCGACCAGCATCGCCGAAACGGCAATGCCGATGCCGACGCCGGCGAAGTGAAGCGAGGACAATCCGGCGTAACCGATCTCAAAGAGCCGCTCCAGCACCAAAGCCGAAGCCAGAATGAGCACGAAAGCGCTGGCGCCGCCGCCGAGGAAACGCAGGGCCAAAAACAGCGCCAGGCTCTGCGTCAGCGCCATGGCGGCGGTGGTGACGGTACTGGCAAGAAGAGCGCCGAGCAGCCAGGATTGCCGGGAACCCGGCAGGATCGGCAGCGCGGCGACCAGAGCGCCGATCAGATAGCCGAGGAAATTGGCGGAGGCGATCAAGCCGGCGGCCGATTTGCTGAGCCCCAACGCCTCGACCATCGGCGGCAAGATCGGCGTGTAGACGAACCGTCCGATGCCGATGGATACGGCCAAGGCAATCAGCCCGCCGACTGCGATGGAGATCGCTTCGGCTTGGCGAAGCTGCACGCTGCTGGCCGGGCTGATGTCGCTGGGCATAGGCGGATCAGATAAAGCGATACAACCAAACCGAGAAATGATTTAACGAGATGGCAGACATTCGATTTAAAGATGTCTGCGGGATTATCGCCCTCAATGCGATGTTTTAGGCGGTTGGCAGGAGGTGCCTGTGCGATCGGGGGATCGTGCCAAGCACCTGCCGCCGCTCAACCTTTAGGAGAATGAGCCCAAGGTCACGCCGCGTAGAACGCGATCGTTCGCAGCTCGATGCTCTCGCGCGGAGGCGAGTCGGGCGCTGCTGCCGGATCGGTGAAGGCCGCATGCGGCGTGAAGCGCGCCCGGCCGTCCGTCGCCGAATCGTAGCAGCGGAACAACAGCGCTTCGTCCGGGACCATGTCGGAGACGTAGGACCATCGGTGCGCCGCGCTGTAGGTCACCAAATAGTGCTCGCCGGTGCGGCCGGGATAGACAAGATCGGCGGCGACGAAATCGCCGGGCGCCACGCCGTGCGCGTCGCAAACGGCAAGCGGCGCGTCGCACACCGGGCCGCGGATCGGTCGCCAGAGATTGATGATGGAGAAACGGCGGTTTCTCGGCAGCCCGCCTTCGTGCTGCCGCAGATCGTGCAGGCGTCGCGGTCCGGAATCGATCGTGTAGTCGTTGTGAACATAGGACAAGGGCTGGCGCGGAGCCCCTTTGACGCGATCGTCCATGCCGCGAACGTGCCGCCGCACGGTGTGGTCGAAGACCAGCACGCGGCTCCCGCCTGTCACCGCCGCGACGAGCCGCTCGGCTTCGGGATAGTAGACTCGGCGCAGCTCATCTTCGTCGTAGAAGTTGCGGACGGCGCTGCGCTGTCCGATCAGCTCGAAACCCTCGCGGTCGAGCGATGTGGCGTAAGCCGAAGCGCGCAGGTCGTGGATTTGCACCGTGCGCGCTTCGTAAGCGGCGTTGCTTCGCGGCACCCCGGGCGGCGGCTGGTAGGCCAGGATGCGCGGCTTTACCTGCATCGGCACGAGGTAATTTAAGGTTGCGTCAACCGTGAAAGACCCCGCCATTGGTAGCTCCCCCGCATCGAACCGCGCCCGGCGCGTTTACGTAAGCAGTGGGTTTTTCTCTTCCTCGAGCACGCGGCGGACGGCGGGCCGCTGCAAGAGCTGGTCTTTAAGCCGCGTGTAGCCGGCGAGTTCCTTCATCGGGAAATCGAAGCGGAAACCCCATCCGTAATAGACGAGCGCGTAGGGATCGCAGACCGTGTACTGGTCTCCCGCGATCCATTTCTTCGTTGCGAGCAGCGCGTCGATTTCCTGACACTTGGCCCAATAGGCCGCCTGCGCGGCGGCCTTTACCGCGGGCCGGGCGGCCTCGTCGTTGACGAAGCGCTCCGGCCGACCGGCACGGCGGAACAGCGGATCGACCTGGCTCGCGATCCAGGCCATCGCCGCGATGCATTGCGCCTGCTCCACCTCGCCGACCGGGAACAGCTTGGCCGCGGGAAAAGCACGCGCGATATACGTGAGCACAGCGACACATTCCGTGATCACTTTGCCGTCGACGACGAGCGCCGGAAGCTGCCCGCGCGGATTGATCGCGAGATAGCTTTCGGCCCGTTGCTCGTTCTTGGCGATGAGGATGGACTTTTTTTCATAAGATGCGCCCGCTTCTTCGAGAGCCACATGCGCGGCCATCGAGCAGGCGCCCGGACAGAAATAGAGCGTCAGCATGGAATCCCCCCTGTTGCGTGTCGGGTCGGCTTTTGTGTTTCGCGGCTGAAGGACGAAAGCCTCCAGCCGCGTCAGCCGATCAAGCGGCGGCGGCGCGACGACGGATGCGTTCGGTCCTCGTCAGCCCGCCACGACCGTAGGAGTCGTGATTGAATTCGTGGAAGGCGATGTAGGTCTCGTCGCGCAGCTCGGGCCCCAGCACGTCGCGAAGAAGCTGCATCATCTTGGTGATGAATTGCGCCTTCTCCTCCACCGTGTTGGTGGCCGAGCCGATGGTCGCATCGACCTGCGCGCCGACTTGCACCGGCGCGCCGGCGATGCTCCAGCCGCCCTGCACTTGCTCGACCAGAACGGAGGTGCCCTCGAGCGGCTTGCGCATGACCGAGGTCATCAGGTCCGTCGTGCCCTGCTGCAAGCGGTGGATTTGTTCGGCCGAAAGCGTCGGTGCGAGGACGGTGATGCGGATGAACGGCATGAAAGAACCTCAAGGTTGGGATTGAAAGGACGGCACTGCGGGAATCGCATTGTCATTGCCGCGGCGCGGATTGGATCAATGCAGGCGTTTCCATACGATTTCGCCGGTAACGCCGGGGCCGCCGGTCGTCGGATGCGGCACGATGAACTTCGATTCGTCGCCGGCAATCGTGAACGGCCACGTCAATGCGGCGCCTTCCCAGTTGGCAAACGTCGCGTGCTCGACGTGAAGCGTCACCGAGTGATCGGCAGCGTTGACGGTATATGTGCCGAAGTGGCAGTTGCTGCCCTGGACGGCGGCCTTGTACTCCTCCGCCGTTCCCTTGCTTTTGTCATTGGCGGCAAATTTCGGGCGGCCGTTGCTCATGATTTGCAACGCGTAATGGCCGCTTGAGTCGAATATCAGCATGCCGTGCGGATTGGGGCCGTAGAGATGGGTTCTGCTCTCGTCCGGCAGCACGTTGTCGACGAGGACCAGATCCCACGTTCCTACCAATTCCGCGTTCGGCGCCACCTGCTGCGTTAAGCCATTGCTGCTCGGCAGCGCCAACAAGAGCGCAAGCGACGCGACGGCCGCGAGACGGTAGATCGGCCACTTTCCAAACATGCTTTCCTCGCTTTCGGGATATTCTCAGCTGACGGTGATGGTGAGCGAGCCGATTGCAGCGATGGTCGGCGCGGCGATCGCCATAAGGGTCACCTCGACGATCAGTACGGCCGGAAAAAACGCGGCGACGACGAGCAATCCTGGTCGGCTCCAATCCTTGGTCGGCTCCAATCCTTGGTCGACTCATGACGGCGATGATGAACAAGGCCGCGATGGAACGGTGCCGAAGCCGCAACCTCTGCCAGGGTCATGTTTATTCTCCATTATTCTCCACCTTCCCCGGACTTGAGCGCCATGTAGCAGCGCGGGCTCGCCGAATAATCGGCCTTGTGGTAATGTTATTCATTACTAATGGTGATAGGTGAGCCATGCCGGATTTGCGCGCCTTGGCTATTTTCGTGAAGGTGGCGGAGCGGCGCAGTTTTGTGCGCGCGGCGGAAGACCTCGGCATCACGCAGTCCGGCGTCAGTAACGCCATCGGCCGGCTTGAAGGCCAGCTCGGGACGCGGCTGCTGGCCCGTACGACCCGCCGCGTGAGTCTGACGGAAGACGGCGCCGCCTTTTTCGAGCGCTGCCGCCAGGCTCTGGCCGAGCTCGACGAGGCCGAGCTCGTGCTGAAAGACGCTCAGCTCAAGCCGTCGGGAAACCTGCGCGTCGACGTGCCGGTGTCGTTCGGCCGGCTCAAGGTGCTGCCCTTGCTCGGCGCGTTCCAGGCGCAATATCCGGACGTGCGGCTGCGCGTCACCGCCAACGACCGCTATATCGATCTCATCGAGGAGAGCATCGACGTCAGCGTGCGCTTCGGCATCCTGCAGGACTCAAGCCTGATCGCGCGCAAGCTCACGGCAACGCAATTCAGCGTGGTTGGCGCACCGCGCTATTTCGAGAAATACGGACGCCCGAAGCGGCCGGAGGATTTGACCGGCCACAATTGTCTGGCCCTTACGTTGCGCGACACCCGCCCCGCCAGAGATTGGCGCTTCGCGCAGGCCGACGGCGAATCGACGTTCGCGCCGAACGGCAACATGAGCTTCAGCGACGGCGCCGCGCTGTGCGACGCGGCTTGCGCCGGCTACGGGCTCGCGCAACTGCACGATTATTATATCGATACGGCGATGGCGCGCGGAAAACTCGTCTCCGTCCTCGACAAGTTCAAACCGAAGGCCGATCCGATCTGGCTGGTTTATCCGCAGACGCGCCACCTCACGCCGAAGGTGCGCGTATTCGTCGACTTCATGGCCGCGCAATTTCGTTCGCCGCACCCGCGCGCCGGTCGTGCCGATTAGCGGCGGGACGGCGCAGCGCTGCCGTCAGCGGCCCGCGCGGCCGCCCGCAGCTCTACCACGGGCCTTCCGACAGCCATCGCTCGATCATCGGGAGCCGGTCGTTGCCCCAGAACGGCTCGCCGTCGACGAAGATCCAGGGCGAACCGAATACGCCGCGGGCGACGGCGCTTTCGCCGTATTGGCGGGCGATGGCTTTGACCTCGGGATCAGCCATTCCCGCCAGTATCGTCGCGGGATCGACGCCGAGCTGGGATGCCAGCCGCGCGATCGCTTGCGGGTCGTCAGTATCGAAACCCTCGCGGAAATAGCCGGTGATCATGCGCTTGGCGAGTTCGACGGCGGCTTGCGGGTCGCTGCGCTCGAGGTGATAGAAAGCGCGAATGGCCGGCAGGCCGACCCTCGGATGATGCTCGGGTAGTTTGAACGGCACGCCCTTGAGCCGCGCCAAGCGCTGCCAATCGTGTACGGCATATTCGCGCTTGAGCGGCGTGCTGCTTAAGCCCAACGCGCCGGTGATCTTAAATGAGGCGCCGAGGGTGAAAGGACGCCACATCACGCTGCGGCCATGACGTGCAGCCAGGGCCTCGATCTCGAGCGAGGCGAAATAAGCGTAGCCCGATGCGAAATCGAACCAAAACTCGATGGGCGCATGGCTCTGCGTTGGTGCGGCGCTCATGTGTCGTCAGCCCTGAAGCACGCGTCCTTTGGCCCGCAATTTTCCGCGTTCGGCGACACTAGTCGTCTTGACCGCGAAGTCCAGCATTGCCCGGTCGTCGGCAGCCCAAACCGCCGGCGCAAAGTCTGAACTTACTAGCCGGTATACCTCGTTCGTGCTAGGCGGCCGGTTATGGCGAGATCGACCGAGCAGACGCGCTGGCGCATCCTTGATGCGGCTTACGAGTTGTTTTACCGCAAGGGCTTCTACCGGGTCGGCGTCGATGTCGTCGCGGAACGAGCGGGCGTTACCAAGCGCACCCTCTACGATCATTTCACCAGCAAGGACGAACTCCTCGGCGCCGTTCTTGAATTTCACCGTCAACTGGCATTGGCGCGGATCCAGGATTACGAATCACGTCCGGCCGGCAACGTCGACGACTTCGTCGATTCGCTGTTCGCCGAGCTTGCGCAATGGGCGGCGAAGCCGGGGTGGGTCGGCGCCGGCTTCACGCGGCTCGCCATGGAGCTTGCCGATCTGCCGGGCCATCCGGCGCGTGCGATCGCGCGCCGCCATAAGGCGGAAGTCGAAACGGGGCTTGCACGCGAACTTGGCCGTCGCGGCCTCGTCGCACCCGAGATGCGCGCCCGCGAGATCGCGTTGCTGCTCGAAGGCTCGATGGTGCTCATGCTCATTCACGGCGACCGCGGCATTGCGGCGGCCGCCGCGCGGGCGGCAAAACGCCTCGTCGGCGATGCGAGCGGCAAAACGGCGCGCCGTCGGCGCAGATGAGGGCGCCCGGCGGCGCCCGGTAAAAACAAACTCAGCTTGACGAGAATGGCCGTCAGCCGGAGCGAAGCGCGATATTCGCCACGCGCTGCGGCCGCAGCGCCACAAGCGCGATGATCAGTAGCGGCAGAGCGGCGAAATTGACCGCTTGCCAGCCGCTGGTCGCCGTCAGGACCCTGGCGGAGAACGACGCCAGCAGGTCGGCGCTATAGACAAAGAGCGAATTTAAATCCCGGCGCCCGGGTTCGTCCCCACGGGGAATAGGCGTTGGCGAGCAAAAGCGTCCCGCCGTTGAATATGAAATTCCAGCCGATGCCCGACAGCCCCAGCTCGACGACGGAGCGGATGCGCCGCGCCTTTCTCCGCGCCTTCGGCCAGCCGCCGCAGGCGCTGCGGCGCGCCGCGCGCGGATGAGAGAACGGCGCGGTCCGGGTCAGCAATTCTCGAATTTCGGCGCGCGCTTTTCGATGAAGGCGTTCATGCCTTCTTGGCGATCGCGCAGCGCAACCGCGGCATGCGTGCTGCGCCGCTCGTACAGCAGTCCTTCGGCGAGCGGCGTCTCATAGGCGCGATTGACGCACTCCTTGATCATCATCACGACGGGGCGCGACAGCGCGGCGATCCGCGCCGCCGTGCGAATGGCCTCCGCAACGAGTTCGCCGGCGGGCAGTACGCGGCTGACGAGGCCGCAGCGCTCCGCTTCGGCCGCGTCCATCATGCGGCCGGACAGGCACATTTCCATCGCCTTGGATTTGCCGATGAAACGCGCCAGGCGTTGCGTCCCGCCGCCGCCGGGCGTGAGCCCGACGGTGACTTCCAACTGACCGAACACGGCATTGTCCGCCGCCAGGATGAAATCGCACATCATGGCAAGCTCGCAGCCGCCGCCGAAGGCGTAACCGGCGACCGCGGCGATGGTCGGCTTGCGGCAGCTGGTGAGCCGCACCCAATCGCCGGCATTGAAGTCCCGCCGATAGACGTCGGCGAAGGAGGTCAGTTCGGCCATTTCCTTGATGTCGGCGCCGGCGGCGAACGCCCGCTCGTTGCCGGTCAGCACGATCGCGCCGATCGCGTCGTCCGCTTCAAAGGCGTCGAGTGCACGCCTGACCTCGCCGATCAAGGCCAAACAAACGGCGTTACGCACGTGCGGACGGTTGAAGCGAACGAGGCCGACGCTGCCGTGTGCCTCGGTGAGAATGTGTTGGAAATTCATGCGCGGCTCCGTTCGCCAACCGAATGCTGTCGAGCGTGAGCGTAGCGGCGGTCTCATGTATAATGCTAATATATAAGAATGATGCCGACTCATAGGAAAAATCGATGAAGCTTCAGCATTTGCGTTTCTTCGCCGCCGTCGTCGACGCCGGCGGCGTCGGCAAGGCCGCCGAGCGTCTGCGCGTGTCGCAACCGGCGGTGTCGGCCGGCCTCAAAGCACTCGAGCAGGAACTCGGCCAACCGCTGTTCGAGCGCGCGCGTCGCGGCCGAGCGGTGCGTCCCACGTCCAAGGCGCTTGAATTTCACCGCAACGCGCGCGCCATCCTTGCGCAATGCGACGCGGCGCGCGCGCAGTTTCGCCATCCGCAGCCGCGGCAACCGAAGCTGCGAATGGGCGTCCTGCAAACCGTCGCCGGCGAAGCCGTTGCGGCGTTCGTCGCCGCCTTGACCGGTCGCGATCCCGGGCTGCGGCTGCAAATCTGGGAGGGCGGCCCGCCACGGCTTGCGGATTGGCTGCGGCAGGGGCGGATCGACGCGGCATGGACGATCGTGGACGGCGATACCGCGCATGCGCGCGCGTTGTGGCAGGAGCGCTTCGTCGTGCTCGCTGCGCGCGGGCATCGCTTCGGCAAAAATCCGCGCGCGAAGCTGTCGCTGTCGGATCTGGAGGGCGAAAACATTATTTTGCGCGCGTCTTGTGAAATGCGGCGCGGCCGGTTGTGGCCCGAAAGCCTGCGCATGCGCGTCGTCGCCAGGGCCGAGCGGGACGAGCTCGCGCTGCGGCTGGTCGCGCAGGGCCGCGGCATCGCTATTGCGCCGCAGAGCTTGGCGACCGAGGATGTCGTGGCGCGGCCGATTCACGATCTCGAAGCCACGCGATCGCTGGGATTGAGATGGCGTCCCGACCTGCCGGAAGCGCTGGTTTCGGCCGTCCTCGATGCGATATCATCCGCACGCCGCACAGGCGCGCATTGAGAACGGCGGCGCTCGGCGTATGCCGGTCAATTGAATGACTTTTATCACGCACGAGTTTTTGCACGACGTTCGATGAAACTCTTTTACGCCCCGCAGTCGCCGTTCGCTCGCAAAGCGCGTGCCGCCGCCATCGAACTTGGCCTCGCGGAACGCATCGAATTGGAATACGCCGAGGTGATACCGAGCCTGCCGAACAAGGCCTTCGGCCAAGCCCATAATCCGCTGCGACGAATCCCGGCGCTCATCACCGACGCCGGCGAAACCCTCTACGATTCCACGGTGATCTGCGAGTATCTCGACACGCTGGCGGGCGGCTCACTCATCCCGCGCGAAGCGCCGCGGCGCTGGCGCGTGCTCACGCAACACGCGCTGGCAAACGGCATGTGTGAATCCATCGTCCTCATCCGCTACGAGACATCGGTGCGGCCCGCCGAGCTTCGCTGGTCGACCTGGACCGACGACCATTGGGACAAGATTTATTCCGGCATCGACTGGTTCGAGCGCAACGACGCGGTGTTGCGCGAGCCGCTCGACCTCGCGCATCTGGCGCTGGGCTGCGCGCTCGGCTACATCGATTTCCGCTGGCCCGAAAGGCAGTGGAAGCAGCGGGCGCCGGCCGTCGCCGCTTGGTTTGCGCGATTGGAACAGAGACCTTCCTTTGCAATGACGAAACCGCAACCGGCGCCCGGCTCGGACGCCGATCCCAGCCACGAAGGACCATGAAGCGATGCGCCAACTTACATTCGTCAAACCGGGCCAGCTCGAGTGGTGGGACGTTCCGAGGCCGAAGCTCGCCGGTCCGGGCGAAGCGATCGTGCGGCCGCTCACGGTGGCGCGCTGTGATCTCGATACGATGATCGTCGCCGGGCGCACGCCGCTGCGGGGCCCGTTTGCGCTCGGGCACGAATTTGTCGCCGAGATCGTCGAGTTGGGCGAGGCGGTCGGCGGCTTGCAGCCCAAGCAGCGGGTCATCGTTCCCTTTCAGATCAGTTGCGGCGTTTGCGCCAATTGCCTGAGCGGCTTGACCGGCAGTTGCGGCGCCGTGCCGTCGCTGTCGGCGTTCGGCATGGCGCCATTGAGCGGGACCGAATATGGCGGCGCGCTGTCCGATTTCGTCCGCGTGCCGTTTGCCGCCGCCATGCTGGTGCCGATACCGGACTCGGTGTCGGCGGACGTGCTGGCGAGCGGCGCCGACAATTTGCCGGACGGTTGGCGCACCGTGGCGCCGCATTTGGCCACGCGGCCGGGCGCGCGCGTTCTCATCGTCGGCGGCGGCGTGCCGTCGGTCGGGCTCTATGCCGTTGCGGCGGCGGTGGCGCTCGGATCGGAGGAAGTGGTCTATACCGATTGGAACCAGCAGCGCCTGCAGTTGGCCGCTTCGCTCGGCGCGGTCACGCGCGAGCTCAAGCCCGAAGCCGGCATGCGGATCTTCGGCCAGTTTCCCATCACGGTCGACGCAAGCGGCGATCCCGCCGGGCTTAGCCTCGCGGTCCGCTCGGTGGCGCCGGGGGGCGTCTGCACAAGCCCCAGCATCTATTTCAGCGACTCGACGCCGATGCCGCTGCTCGCCATGTACACGCGCGGCGTGACCTTCGTCACCGGGCGGGTCAATTCGCGCGCTGCGCTGCCGACCATTGTCGAACTCGTCGCCGCCGGCCGCCTCAGTCCCGATCCGATCACGACGCGAAAAGTGCGGTTTTCCGCGGCGGCCGAGGCCATGCTCGATCCCGGCCCGAAGGTGGTATTTCACAACGACGCCGTCTGACGGACCGGGCTCATTGCGCGCCATTGCGCCGCCGGCCCATGGAGCAGACATTCGGCGTCCGGTTTCGTCGCGGCCGGCGTTCCCGGGCGTCCGCGCGCCGGAAGGCTGGACCGTTGCGCCTCTTTGGATCAAATAACGATCGTTGCGTGCATCAAGGCGTGGCGATGGAAAAAGGGCGATGGCGCTGAAGAAGCCTGCACCGACCGCGGCCGGCCGCGCGCTCCTGGTCGACCTCATCGCCGTGCTGGTGGCGGTGACCGACGGTCAGCCGATGGTCATGACCATTCGCGACGGCGACGCCTTGCCCTCCGGGCCGTTCGAACTCAGCCACCGCTCCTTGCAATCGGGGCTGCGGGAGTGGGTCGAGCAGCAGACGGAGCATCCCATCGGCTATGTGGAGCAGCTCTACACCTTTGCCGATCGCGATCGCGCCGACGACAGCACCGACCGGCGCGTGATCTCCATCAGCTATCTCGGCCTTACCCGCGAGGAGAGCGTCAAGGGCGCGCGCGAACCGGGCTGGCGCAATTGGTACGAATATTTCCCCTGGGAGGACCGCCGCGCCGGACCGCCGGCATTTTTCGTGAGCACGATGATGCCGCGGCTGCTCGCCTGGGCGAAAGCCGCGGGCGACGACGCAACACGGCGCGACCGGCAGCAGCGTCTGGCGATCGCCTATGGCCTTGGCGACTCGCCCTGGAACGAAGAGCTTATCTTGCAGCGCTACGAGCTTGCCTACGAGGCCGGCCTGATTGAGGAGGCGACCCGCCGCGGCAACGCCGCATCGTCATCGCTCATCCCGGGCCGCGCCATGACGGCCGACCACCGGCGCATCCTCGCAACGGGCATCGCGCGGCTGCGCGCGAAGATCAAATACCGGCCGGTGGTTTTCGAGCTGATGCCGGCAACATTCACGCTCCTGCAATTGCAACGCACCGTCGAAGCGCTCGCCGGGCGGCTGGTGCACAAGCCGAATTTTCGGCGCCTCATCGAGCAGCAGGAACTGGTCGAGGAAACCGGCGCCACCGCCGCCGATACGCCCGGACGCCCGGCCAAGCTGTTCCGCTTCCGCCATGCAGTTTTGGCAGAGCGGGCAGTCGCGGGCACCAAGCTGCCGCTGGCGCGGGCTTGACAGCTCTCAGGCTTAATATTTATATTTCGATATACTCATATGGAGTATAAATATGTCGGGCTCCCTCGATGCCCTCGCCCGCACCGCGCCGCTTTACGAGCGGGTGCGCCATGTGGTCCCGCCGACCGAATGGCCGGTATTCGCCGAAGACATCGACGCCATTCTCGACCTCAAGCGCCGGCGCCATGCGATCATTCTCGCGCATAACTATCAGACTCCGGAAATCTTCCACTGCGTCGCCGATCTGGTCGGCGACAGCCTGGCGCTGGCGCGCGAGGCGACGCGGGTCGAGGCCGACACCATCGTTCTGGCCGGCGTGCGCTTCATGGCGGAGACCGCCAAGCTTCTAAACCCGGGCAAGACCGTCCTTATTCCTGATTTGCAGGCCGGCTGCTCGCTCGCCGACTCGATCACGCCCGCCGACGTGCGGCTGTTGCGCGAGCGCTATCCGGGCGTTCCGGTCGTCGCCTATGTCAACACATCCGCCGCGGTGAAGGCCGAAGCCGACATCTGTTGCACGTCCGGCAATGCGCGCGCCGTCGTTGAATCCCTGGGCAGCGACCGCGTGATCATGCTGCCCGACGAGTATCTGGCCAACAATATCGCCGCCGAAACCGATGTGAAGATCATCGCCTGGAAAGGCCATTGCGAGGTGCACGAGCGGTTCACGCCGGCGGAGGTCGAGGAAATTCGCGAAGCCTATCCGGGCGTGGTCGTGCTCGCCCATCCCGAATGTCCGCCCGACGTGGTCGCGGCCGCGGATTTTTCGGGATCGACGGCGGCGCTGTCGGACTATGTGGACAGGCGAAGGCCCGCGCGCGTCGTGCTGCTCACCGAATGCTCGATGAGCGACAATATCGCCGCACGGCGTCCGGACGTCGCCTTCGTGCGTCCCTGCAACCTTTGTCCGCACATGAAGCGGATCACGCTCGCCAACATCCGCCGCGCGCTGGAGACGAACCGGCACGTCGTCACCGTCGATCCCGCGGTCGCCGCGCGCGCGCGCCGCGCGGTCGAAAGGATGCTGGCGTTATGACCGCCGGCGCCCGTACCCTCGCCGGCCGGCCGCTCATCATCGGCGGCGGGCTCGCCGGATTGATGACGGCGCTGCGCCTGGCGCCGGAGCCGGTTGTGCTGCTGTCGAAGGGGCCGCTCGGCGTCGAGTGTTCGAGCGCCTGGGCGCAAGGCGGCCTCGCCGCAAGCATCGGCGAGGATGATGAACCGGCGCTGCATCTTGCCGACACGTTGGCGGCCGGCGACGGGCTCAACGATCCCGACATTGCCATGCGGATCACGCAGGCGGCGCCTGCGGCGGTCGAGAAGCTTGCGCGCCTCGGCGTTCGCTTCGACCGGGCGACGGACGGTGCCCTTCTGCTCGGGCTCGAGGCCGCCCACAGCCGGCGACGCGTCGTCCACGCCGCCGGCGATGGCTCCGGCCGCGAGCTGATGCGCGCCGTTATCACGGCGGTTCATCGTACGCCGTCGGTCACCGTCGTCGAAGAGCTGGAGGCGCGGCAACTCTTGATCGAAGACGGCGCCGTCGCCGGCGTGCTGGCGGCGGGTCCTGGCGGCCCGGCTATCTTCGTGACCGAACGGGTGGTCATCGCGACCGGCGGCATCGGCGGATTGTTCACGGAGACGACCAATCCGGACGGCTCTTTCGGCCAAGGCTTGGCGCTGGCGGCGCGCGCCGGCGCCAGGCTCGGCGATCTCGAATTCGTTCAATTTCACCCGACCGCGCTTGCCGGCACGGTGCGTCCGGCGCCGCTGCTCAGCGAAGCGGTGCGCGGCGAAGGCGCCGTGCTGGTGGATGAGTGCGGCCGACGCTTCCTCGCCGACGAGCCGGGCGCTGAACTGGCGCCGCGCGACGTCGTCGCGCGCGCGGTGTGGCGACAACTGGCCGACGGCCATAAGGTGTTTCTTGACGCGCGGCGCAAGCCGGGCGTGGGCTTCGCGCAACGTTTCCCGGCGATCGCCGCCGCTTGCCGCGCGGCCGGGATCGATCCCGCGAGCCAATTGATTCCGATCCGGCCGGCCGTTCACTATCACATGGGCGGCATCACCGTGGACGCCGCCGGCCGCAGCTCGGTGCCCGGCCTGTGGGCTTGCGGCGAAGTGGCGTGCACCGGGCTGCATGGCGCCAATCGGCTCGCCAGCAATTCGTTGATCGAGGCGGCCGTCTGCGGCGGTTGGGTCGCCGAGAGCGTTGCCGGCGCGGTAGGTGGACGCGGCAAGCGCCCACGCGAGATCATCTCGCCGCCGGCGCCTGATCCGTCGGCTGTGCGCAGCGTCATGTCCCGCGGCGTCGGCGTGCTGCGCGATGATGCCGGACTGAGGATGGCGATAGGTACACTGCTTCCGCTCGCGCGCAGCCGTTGTGCGGCCTCCGACGCGGCGCTTGTCGGGCTGATGATCGCAGTAGCCGCGTTGCTGCGTCGGGAAAGCCGCGGCGCTCATTGGCGAACGGATTTTCCCGCGCGCGAGGCGACCACGCGGCGCACGACATTACGCCTCGAGGAGGCTTTTGCGGTTGCGCACGACGTTGCCGCCGAGAACGCTCCGCTGGCGCGACGAGCTTAAGCGATGGCGCTTGCGCCCTTACCCGCGATCATGATCGAGCCGCTCGTGCGCGCGGCGCTGCTGGAGGACCTCGGCCGGGCAGGCGATCTGACGACCGATGCGATCGCGCCTGCCGATCTTGTGGCCGACGCGGCGCTGACGGCGCGGCAGCCCGGCGTGGTCGCGGGCTTGGATCTTGCCGCGCTCGCCTTTCGTCTGATGGATGGGCGGGTCGAGATTGCCGCCAAATGCGCCGACGGCACGCGCATTGCGCCGGGCCAGGTGATCGCGACCGTCCACGGGCCGGCGCGGGCGATCCTGACCGCCGAGCGGACGGCGTTGAACTTTCTCTGTCATCTCAGCGGCGTCGCCTCGGCGACGGCGTCGGTGGTCGCGGCGGTGCAGGGCACCAAGGCGCACATCGTCTGTACGCGCAAGACGACGCCCGGCCTGCGCGCGGTGGAGAAGTACGCCGTGCGCGCCGGCGGCGGCGCCAACCATCGCTTCGGCCTCGACGACGCGGTTCTGATCAAGGACAACCATATCGCCATCGCCGGCGGCGTCCGGCCGGCGATCGAACGTGCGCGGCGCGGCGTCGGCCATCTCCTCAAGATCGAGGTGGAAGTCGATACGCTCACGCAGCTCGACGAAGCGCTTAGCGCCGGCGCCGATGCGGTGCTGCTCGACAACATGACGCTCGATCAAACGCGCCAGGCGGTCGCCACCGTCGCAGGCCGCGCGATCACCGAGGCATCGGGCCGCATTACGCCCGAAACCGCTCCCGCCGTCGCCGCGACCGGCGTCGATCTGATCTCGATCGGTTGGCTCACGCACAGCGCGCCCGTGCTCGACGTCGGATTGGATTTTTAGGCGGCCGTCGCGGCACAAAAGTTGCTACGGGCTCTGCCGTGCGATCGCCGGACGGACGTGCCGAGGTATACCGACTAGTGAGTTCACGCCGCGCGCCGCCGGCCTATGGTGCCTCCTGGACGCACCCAAGGAAGGCAGCGATGGCGGAAGGAATGCTCACCATTCGCGACGTGAAAGCGCGCGCCGTATTGGCGCCGCTGCAACAGCCGATCCGCACGGCGGTCGGAACGATCCCCTCGGCGCCGCTCGTCTTGATCGATGTGGTGACCGAAGAAGGAAGCGCCGGGCGCTCGTACATCTTCGGTTACACCGCGGCTGCGCTGGCGCCGTTGGTTCGATTGATCGACGAGATCGCCGCGGAGCTCAAAGGCAAGCCCGCAGCTCCCGTCGAGCGCATGCGCGAGTTCGACCGGCGCTTCCGCCTGGTCGGCTGGCAGGGCCTCATCGGCATGGCCGTGTCCGGTCTCGATATGGCGTTCTGGGATGCCACCGCGCGAACGCTGCATGAGCCGGTCGTCGGCCTTCTGGGCGGCGCGCCGGTGCGGCTGCCCGCCTACGACAGCTACGGGATCATCGATCCCCAGGCGGACGAGAAGGCGATTGTGCAGTCGGTCAAGGACGGCTTCCGCGCGATCAAGATCAAAATCGGCGACGGCGATCTCAAGAAGGACGTTGTCGCGGTCGGTGCCGTCCGCGCCATGATCGGTCCGGACGTCAAACTGATGGTCGATTTCAACCAGTCGCTCGATCCGGTGGAGGCCTGCCGGCGGATCGCGCGCCTGGCCGAGTTCGATCTGCATTGGGTCGAGGAGCCGGTGAAGGCCGAGGATCTTCACGGCCACGCGCAAGTGCGCGCCGCGGTGTCGGTGCCGATCCAGACCGGCGAGAACTGGTGGTTTCCTCGCGACATGGCCAAAGCGATCGCCGCCGGCGCGTCGGATTACGCGATGCTCGATATCATGAAGATCGGCGGCGTCACCGGATGGCTGAGCGCCATGGGCCAGGCTGAAGCCGCGTCGCTGCCGGTTTCGAGCCACATCTTTATCGAAGCGAGCGCGCATGTGCTCGCAGTCACGCCGACGGTGCATTGGCTCGAGCATCTCGACATCGCCGGGGCCGTTCTCGCCGAGCCCTATCGCGCAGTCGATGGAACGGTGACGGCAAAGGGTCCGGGGTTCGGGTTGGAATGGGACGAGAAGGCGATCGCGAGGTTCAGCGCTCCCTGATGTGCGGGGCAGCGCTTCCTGAAATGAGGTGCTGCGCCGCCGCGAGGTTCAGCAGGCGCGGGCGCACCACCGACGCAGGCGGCGACGGCTGAAACTGCAATCAAGACTTCGACGGCCGTGACGGTAATGACGGTACATCCAGTTTGATTGTCGCGCCGGCAACGGCGGCATGACAGGCGCGCGCATTTGCCGAAGCCGCTGCGACGCCAAAAATGGGCAACGCTGCTGCCAGCTATCTGTTTTTGTATTACCAGCCATCTGTTAAAGCGTTGGAAAAATCAGGGAGTGCGCAAAACGAAAAGCTCATTTGTTGAGCGGTGCCTAACCATGTGCTGGAACGGCGCGCGCCTTTCGAGAAGAATTTGAAAACAAACAGTGTTGAAGGCGAAGATAAAGGTCTTCACCTGCCGCCGAGATCGGCGCCCGCGAAATTGATGAAAATACTTTCGATCCGATACCGGCGTATTCAGGTCGATTGCCGCTGCAGCGCGCCGCGGCGGATGAAAGTGAACGCGGCAGCCGCGCCGATCATTTCAGCGATGCCGCCGCCGATGTAGGCCGGCGCCAATCCGGCGACTACGTGAGAGCCATCGCCGATACCGCCGGCGAAGACGGCGAACGCGGCACCGAGGATGGCGACGCCAAGCGTGGCGCCGACCATGCGCGCGCTGTTGACCAAGCCGGAAGCCGTGCCGCTTCGCGCCACGGGCACGTTGGCGACGGCCACCGCATTGACCGGCCCGGTATTGAGCCCGAGCCCGCAGCCGATGACGAGGAGAGCGGCTTCGATCAAGACGAGACTGTCGTTGATCGGGATAAAGGCCAGCATGAACAGGCCGGCGCCCATCAGCGCCATGCCTGCGGTCGTCGGCAGGCGAGGGCCGAACGCGCTCGCGATCTTGCCGGACAGTTGCGAGACGATGACGAACGTCACCGACATCGGCAACAATTCGAGGCCGGCATGCAGCGCCGACGCGCCGCGCGCGGCTTGCAGATAGAGCGGCGTCACGAACAGCATGGCATACATGCCGAAGGTCATCGCCCCGGCGACGCCGAGGCTTGCCGAGAAAACGCGGTTCTTGAACATCGCGAGCGGCACCAGCGCGCCGTTGGTGTTGGCTTGCCGACGCAGGAACCAAGCAGCCGTGATGATGGAGACGGCGAACGAGACAACGGTCTCGACCGACGAGCAGCCCCAACGCGGCCCTTCGATGACCGCAAGCGACAGCGCACCGAGCCCGATGATGGCGAGCGCTTGTCCCGCTACGTCGAGCCTGCGGTCCTTCGGATCCTTCGATTCCGGCACCCAGATCACGGTCAGCGCCAGCGCCAATAAGCTCAGCGGAATGACCAGGAGGAAAATGCTGCGCCAACCGACGCCATCGACCAGCACGCCGCCGACCGTCGGCCCGATGATGAAGGCAAGGCCGTTGCAGCTTGCCCACAGGCCCAAGGCGTGCGCGCGCTTTTTCGGATCGGGATAGGCGACGGTAAGGATGGCAAGCGACGTCGTCACCTCCAGCGCGGCGCCGAGGCCGGCCACGGCGCGGCCGGCGATGAGGACGGCAGGGCCGGGCGCCAGGCCGCAAATGAGCGATCCGACGGTGAACAGCGCGATGCCGAGCGCAAAGATCCTTCGCCGGCCGTACAGGTCCGCCAGCGTTCCGGCGGTGAGCAGCAGGCTGGCGTAGACGAGGTTGTAGGCATCGACCACCCATTGCAACGTGTTGACGCCGACATGGAAGTCGCCGCCGATGCGCTTGATGGCGAGGTTGACGACGGAGGTGTCGATCTGCGCGATCAAGACGCCGAGCGACATGGTGAGCAGGATCGGCGCCGTGAAGGCGGCCGCTCGCGGAGCCGAGGAAAGCGCCACCGTCACCGAACAACTCCATATCTCTATCTCTGCGTCCGCCTCCAGATGCGGAACGTTTGCGGCGGCCGCAAGTTCGCATGCTACGTTGGTGGCCGAATTATTCGCCGCTGACCACCCGATTTCAGCGCGCTAGATTTGGCCATGCCTGTTCGGAACCATAAGGGAATACATTCATGACGGCGGACGTTCGCATCGCCGAAGTCGCGGCGCTGGTCGGCGATCCGGCGCGCGCCAATATTCTCGCCGCGTTGATGGGCGGACGCGCGCTCACGGCCGGCGAGCTCGTCCATGTCGCCGGCGTGTCGCCGCAGACGACGAGCGGACATCTCGGCAAGCTCACGGATGGACGACTGATCGCCTGCCTCAAGCAGGGCCGTCATCGCTATTACCGGATCGCCACGCCGCGTGTCGCCGAAATGCTCGAAGGCATGATGGCGGTGGTCGCCGACACGCCGCCGCGCTACCGGCCGCCGTCGAGGCTCGACGACGCCATGCGGATCGCGCGCACCTGCTACGACCATTTTGCCGGCAAGCTCGGCGTCGGGCTCGCCGACGCGTTATGCGCGCATGATCATCTCACGCTTGCCGACGAGGGCGGTGAGGTGACCGACAGCGGCGTCGCGTTCTTTGAAAAATTCGGCGTCGATCTGGCCGCGGCGCGCAGCCGCCGCCGGATCTTCTGCCGGCCGTGCATCGACTGGACCGAACGGCGGCCGCATCTCGGCGGCAGCGTCGGAGCCGCGCTGGCGCAGCGCTGCTTCGATCTCGGCTGGCTTGAGCGCTTGCGCGACAGCCGCGCGCTTCTGATCACGCCGCGGGGCCGCCACGGGCTCAGCGAGTTATTCGGCTTGTCGCTCTAGGTCCGCTCGACCGGCGCCAGGCTTGCCGTGTTATCGCGCGATTGCCGACGCCAGCGGCGGATTTTGCGGCATGTCAATGCCGGCGCCGCCGGCTGCTGACATGGGTTCTTTCATCTTGGTAGATTGATGGAAATGCCCGCGCCCGATCGGCGCTCGCCAACAAGACAAAGCAGCCTGCCATGGAATCGGATGCGCGCAAGCGCCAATTCATGATCTGGTACGTGCTGGCCGCCATGCTCGGCGTGCTGCTGTTCCAGCAGTTCTGGACCAGCTATTCGCAGATCGAAACCATACCTTACAGCGAATTCGAGACGCTGCTCGACCAGGGCAAGGTTGCCGAGGTCACGGTCGGTACCGATTCCATTCAAGGCACGCTGAAGGAGCCGTTGCCGAGCGGCAAGCGCGAGTTCTTCGCCGTTCGCGTCGATCCGCAATTGGCCGAGAAGCTTGCGAGCCATCAAGTCGTGGTCAAAGGCGCGGTTGCCAGCGGGCTCGTTCAAACCATCCTCTCCTGGGTCATTCCCGTCGTTATTTTTTATGTGGCCTGGATGTTCCTGTTTCGGCGGGTCGCCGAGCGGCAGGGCATCGGCGGGCTCATGACGGTGGGCAAGTCGCGCGCCAAAGTCTATGTCGAGACCGATACCAAGGTGACCTTCAAGGATGTCGCCGGCGTCGAAGAGGCGAAATTCGAGCTGCAAGAACTGGTCGCCTTCCTGCGCGACCCGCGCTCCTACGGCCGCTTGGGGGCGCGCGTGCCGAAAGGCGTCTTGCTGGTAGGGCCGCCGGGCACCGGCAAGACGCTGCTGGCGAAGGCGGTGGCCGGCGAAGCGGGCGTGCCGTTCTTTTCCATTTCCGGCTCCGAATTCGTCGAGATGTTCGTCGGCGTCGGCGCCGCGCGCGTGCGCGATCTGTTCGAGCAGGCGCGCAAGGCCGCGCCCTGCATCATTTTCATCGACGAGCTCGATGCGCTTGGTCGCAGCCGCGTCGCCGGCGCCTTCGGCGGCATGGAGGAGAAGGAGCAGACGCTCAACCAGCTTCTCGCCGAGCTTGACGGCTTCGATCCGAGCGCCGGCGTCATCCTCCTGGCGGCGACCAACCGGCCGGAAATCCTCGACCCGGCGCTGCTGCGCGCCGGACGGTTCGACCGTCAGGTTCTGGTGGACCGTCCCGATCGCAAGGGCCGGCTTGAGATTCTCAAGGTGCATATCCGCAAGGTGCAGCTGGCGCCGGACATCGATCTTGACGCGGTTGCCGGGCTGACAACGGGTTTTACCGGCGCGGATATCGCCAACCTCGTCAATGAAGCCGCCATTGTCGCCACCCGGCGCAACGCCGCGGCGGTGAACCTGAACGATTTCGTCGCAGCGATCGAACGCATCGTCGCCGGGCTCGAGAAAAAGAGCCGCGTGCTCAACGAAGAGGAGCGTCGCCGTGTCGCCTATCACGAAATGGGGCACGCCCTGGTGGCGGCCACGCTCCCCGGCGTCGATCCGGTACAGAAGGTTTCGATCATTCCGCGCGGCGTCGGTGCGCTCGGTTATACTATCCAGCGCCCCACCGAGGACCGTTTCCTTCTCGGCCGCGCCAACCTGGAAAACCGCATCGCAGTGCTGATGGGCGGGCGCGCGGCCGAACAGCTGGTATTTGAAGGCGACGTGTCTACCGGAGCCGCCGACGATCTGCAGCGCGCCACGGAGATCGCCCTCGAAATGGTCACGCGTTACGGCATGGACGAAAAGGTCGGCCAGCGCACTTATGCGCCGGCGCCGCAACCGTTCCTGCCGATGCCGACCGCCGACCACGTCCAGGCGGCGGAAGCCACGACCCGCGAGATCGATCTCGCCGTGCGCGACCTGCTCGGAAAGGGATTTACGCGCGCCAGCGAGGTCTTGACCGCGCGGCGCGCGGATCTCGACGCCGGCGCTCAATTGCTGCTCGAACGCGAGACCATTACCGTCGACGAATTTCCGGCCCTTCGTTCTGCGAAAGGGGCTGCCGAGCCGCGGCTGACCGTGGTGCCGGCGGCAAACTGATGGCGCCGATGCGATGGCGGCGTTGGTGCGGCCACGGCGCAGTCAACCGACAGAAATTTAACCGGCGGAAGTTTCCACCGGACTGTATGAATAGTCGTTCTTCAACCCGGCGCGGGAGGAAAGAATGGCCGACGACGCCGACGTCATCATTGTTGGAGCGGGGCTTGCCGGTCTGGTCGCGGCGGCGGAACTCGTCGATGCCGGCAAGACGGTCATCGTGCTTGACCAGGAGGGGGAACAATCGCTCGGCGGTCAGGCGTTCTGGTCGCTCGGCGGCATTTTTCTGGTCGATTCGCCGGAACAGCGGCGGATGGGCATCCACGACTCGCACGCGCTGGCGCTGGAAGATTGGCTCGGCACCGCCGCTTTCGACCGCACCGAGGATTTCTGGCCGCGACAATGGGCCGAGGCCTATGTCGCCTTCGCCGCGGGCGAAAAGCGCTCGTGGTTGCGCGAGCGCGGCATCCGCTTCTTTCCGGTGGTCGGCTGGGCCGAGCGCGGCGGCGGCAGCGCGATCGGGCACGGCAATTCGGTGCCGCGGTTTCATCTGACCTGGGGTACCGGGCCGGGAATTATCGCACCCTTCGTCGAGCGCGCGCGCGAGGGCGAAAAGCGCGGGCTCCTCACCTTCAAGTTCCGCCACCGCGTCAACGAAGTGACCAGGTCGGGCACAACGGTCGACGGCGTGCGCGGCGATATTCTGGCGCCGAGCCGGGTCGAGCGCGGCCGCAAAAGCTCGCGCGACGTCATCGGGGCCTTCGCGCTCAAAGCGCAGGCGGTCATCGTCGCTTCCGGCGGCATCGGCGCCAATCACGCGCTGGTGCGCGCGAACTGGCCGCAGCGTCTCGGGCCGGCGCCGCAGCGCATGATCACCGGCGTTCCCGACCACGTCGACGGCCGCATGCTGGCGATCACGGAAACCGCCGGCGGCACGCTCATCAACCGCGACCGCATGTGGCATTACGTGGAGGGGATCAAGAATTGGGCGGCGATCTGGAGCGATCACGCCATCCGCATCCTGCCGGGGCCGTCCTCGCTCTGGCTCGACGCGCGCGGCAGAAGGTTCCCGGTCCCGCTCTATCCCGGCTTCGATACGCTCGCCACGCTCAAGCACATCATGCACAGCGGCTACGATTACTCCTGGTTCATCCTGACGCGAAAGATCATCGAGAAGGAGTTCGCGCTGTCGGGCTCCGAGCAAAATCCCGACTTCACCAACAAGAGCTGGCGTCAGGTTCTAAGCCGCGCCGGCAAAGGCATCCCCGGCCCGGTCAAGGCGTTCATGGACAAGGGCGAGGATTTTATCGTCGAGCACGATCTGGCGCGGCTCGTGGCGCGCATGAATGCGCTCATCGGCGGCGCGCCGTTGCTCGATCCGGCAGACGTCGAGCGCGAGATCGTCGCGCGCGATCGTCAGCTCGACAATCCGTTCGGCAAGGACATGCAGGTCGCCGCCATCCGCGCGGCGCGCCGCTATCTCGGCGACAAGCTCATTCGGACGGCACGTCCGCATCGGCTGCTCGATCCTGCCGCGGGGCCGTTGATCGCCGTGCGCCTGCACATCATGACGCGCAAGACGCTGGGCGGCCTGCAAACCGATCTCGACAGCCGCGTGCTCGGCGCCAACGGGGAGCCGGTGCCGGGGCTTTATGCGGCGGGCGAGGTGGCGGGCTTTGGCGGCGGCGGCGTGCACGGCTACGCCGCGCTTGAGGGAACTTTCCTCGGCGGCTGTATTTTCTCCGGCCGCGCCGCCGGACGCGCGGCGGCGCGCAGTGTCGCATAGAGCATGATCCGGAAAAGTGGAAACCGGTTTTCCGAAAAGATCATGCTCCACCAAAATGCTTAGAGCATGATCCGGAAAAGTGGAAACCGGTTTTCCGAAAAGATCATGCTCCACCAAAATGCTTAGAGCATGGTCCGGAAAAAGCCGGCCCCCGGACAATCGATTCAATATGAAACGATTGTGCGCTAACGTCCGACCGCGATGGCGATCAGCAGCATGGCGCAGATGAGGCTTACGGCGGTGAACACGACGAGCGCGCTGCGTCCGTCGACGAAGCGGTCGGAAAAGCTTTGCAGCACCAGCGGCGCAGCGAGAAGTGATGATCCGCCGCCGATGATCGCCGCGTACCAGGGGATGAGATGAGCCGCCGCGGGAATTCCGCCCCCAAGGCTGACGACGACAAGCGCGATCGATCCGAACAGGATGGCCGGCCCGACGTACGAATCCGGACCGGACGTCTTGGCTTGGCGCGGAAAGTGGCCGCTCGCCGCCAGGCCTTGCAGGGACGCAGCGAGAACGAGCGCCACGAACAAGAGCAGCGGGAGCAGCATCTCCGTCAGCGGCACTGTCGCCTCCACGGCGGGCACGCGCTTGAGGCCGCCCCGCAAATCGCTAATATACGAGACATATATCAGAGCAACGGCCGCGCGCGAAAAAGCGAATTAGCCATGACCAGAGCGAAGGAAGCGCCGCCGGCCGATGCGGCGTCGGCAAAATCGGCGGCAAAGACCGAAGGCTGCAGCGTCGGAGGCGAGCGCAAGAAGCGCACCATTACCGAGATCCGCGAGTCGAAAAAGACCGGCGAGAAAATGGTCTATATGTCGGTCCCCGATTACACCTCGGCGAAGTGGGCGGAGATGGCGGGCGTCGACGTCGCGGTGGTCGGCGACAGCCTGGCGATGGTCGCGCACGGCCATCCGAGCACGATTCCCGCCACCATGGACATGATGATCATGCATGCGCAGGCGGTGCGCCGCGGCGCCCCCAACACGTTTTCGCTCGGCTGCATGCCGTATCAAAGCTATCACACGGTGGAGCGGGCGCTTGGCAACGCCACGCGCTTCATGCAGGAGGCGCTGTGCGACGCGGTGAAGCCGCAAGGCGGCAAATCGCAGGCGAATATTCTGCGCGCGCTGGTAGACGCCGGCATTCCGACCGCCTCCCACATCGGCTTGACGCCGCACACCATCGCCATGTTCGGCGGCTTCAAGATCCAGGGCCGCACCGCGGAGGCGGCGATGAAAATTCTCGAGGATGCCCTGGCCATCGAGGACGCCGGCTGTTTCATGCTCGAATTCGAGGCGGTGCCGGCTCCCATCGCCAAGCTGATATCGCAGCAGCTCACGATCCCGACCATCGGCATCGGCGCCGGCGTCGGCTGCGATGGGCAAATCCTGTTGTGCTACGACCTTCTCGGCGTCTTCACCGACTTCAAGCCGAAATTCACCAAGCGCTATGCCAAGCTGACCGAGGTCGCCCTCGCCGGCATCGCGCAATACGTCAAGGAAGTAAAAGAAGGCTCCTTCCCCGATGACGAGCATTCCTATTCGGTCAACGAAGCCGAATATGAGAAGTTTGCGGCCATGGTCGCCAAACGCAGGCAGCTTTGACGTGCCGAGATCACAAACAGCCGCGTTACGCCGATCGCGCACGGGCGGGCGGCAGGCATCGGCCAAATCCGGTCGGCCTGCGGCTACGGCGGTGAACGCGGAAACGCTCACCGAGCAGGCCTACCGGCTGATCGAAGAGCAAATCGTCACGCTGCGGCTTCCGCCCGGCGAGATTCTTTCCGAGCAGATGTTGTCGGCGGCCTTCGGCATCGGGCGCACCCCGATACGGGAAGCGCTGCAACGGCTGGCGCAAGAAGGATTGGTGATCATCCTGCCGCGCAAAGGCATCCTGGTGACCGACCTCAATCCGCGCCATCAATTGCTGGTGCTGGAAGTGCGCCGCGAGCTCGAACGCCTGCTCAGCCGCGCCGGCGCCGAGCGCGCGACCGATGAGCAGCGCGGGCAATTGCGGGAGATCGCCCGCGGCATGGACCGCGCCGCCAAAGGCAGCGACGACATCGCCTTCATGCGGCTCGACCGCGAACTCAACCGCGTCATGACCGAGGCCGCCCACAACACGTATGCGGCGCGCTCGATGAAGCTGCTGCAAGGCCTGTCGCGCCGCTTCTGGTACATGCACTACCGGCAAGCGGCCGATCTGCCGCTGTGCGCGCGGCTGCATGCGATCCAGGCGCGCGCCATCGCCCAAGGCAACGCCGACGCGGCGGCGCGCGCGAGCGACAAGCTGATCGACTATGTCGAGAGTTTCACCCGCGGTACGGTGGCGGTCTGACATGAAAACCTATGAGGGCAGGCGCACCATGGACGGGCTCGTCGTCACCGTCGACGGCAAGCAGCTGCCCGAGCATTACGAGGTCAAGCAGTTCACCAAGCGCGGCTTCGAATGGACCTACGAAGGAGCGAGCCCGCAGCAGCTGGCGCTGGCGATCCTGTTCGACCATCTCGGCGACCGCGAGCGCGCCGTCGCGCTCTCGGAACCCTACATGAAGGACGTGATCGCCAATCTCGACAATGACTGGCGGCTCACCGGCGACGAGATCGAGGCCTATCTGCGCAAGGCCGCCGTGCGGTAAGGACGGATTGCAAGCCGGCGGCCGCCTGTGATAGATGTGTGATATATCAGATGCCGAAGGGTCGGCGGTCCGCGGCCGCCGCCGCGTCAAGGAGAGCCACGATGATCAGCCAGCGCCAAATCGACTTTCGCCGGGAATACCGCGCCCGCATCCTCGGTTGGTATGACGGCTACGTCCACGTCGTGATCATCTACGCCATGGGCGCCGCCGCGTTCTACATCTATATCGAGCATATTCACCGGGTGACCGCGCTCGAATGGCTGACGGTGCCGCTCGCCTTCCTGTTCACCAATCTGTTCGAGTGGGCGGTGCACAAATACGTCATGCACCGGCCGATCGACATCAAGGGCCTGCGCTCGATCTACGAGCGGCACACGCTCAATCATCATCAGTTCTTCACCGACGACGAGATGCGTTTCCGCGACCACAAGGACTGGCGGGTGACCGTATTTCCGCCCTATGCGCTGGTCGTCTTCATCCTGATGTCGATCCCGGTCGCGGCCATTCTCGGCGCGCTGTTCACCGCCAATGTCGGCTGGCTGTTCATGTCGACCACGACCGGGATGTATCTGATCTACGAGTTCATGCACTTTTGCTGCCACGTCGACGAGAACGCCTTCGTGCGCTATTGCCCGTTCGTCAACACGTTGCGCCGGCATCATACGGCCCACCACAACGCGCGGCTGATGATGGAGGTCAACATGAACCTGACGTTTCCGATCGCCGATTGGCTGTTCGGGACGTCCGACCTCGACCGCGGGCTGTTGGGCACGTTGCTCAACGGCTACGATACGCGGTTCTTGAAGAAAAATCTGCGCGGCGCGCCGCGGCTTCCGAGCGAAGCGGCCGCCGAACCGGTGGGCGCGAATTAAGCCGCGCGGCGGCGCGCGAGCGCAGCCGCATTTTCGGGCCAGCGAGCTTTCGGCCGTCCGATGCCAAACGACGTCAAAGCTGCCCTGTCCGTCGTCGTGATGATCGTTGCGGCGATCCTTGCTTTTTGGCGCGGATCGCCGATTCGCCATGACTTCTCGGCCTTCATCATGATAGTTGCGGTCTTGATGGTCGCCGCCATGTGGGTGTTCCCGGAGGCGGGCGTCAAGAAGGGCGACGTGAAGCGGGTGAAATAATCCCGCCGGTGGGCAAGAGCCCTCGCGTGTTCCGATCACGCCGGCGCGAATGAAGGTGCGGCCGATCGCTCTTGATTTTCTTTATTTCTGTACGTCAATTCCGCGTGCGCTGTCACGCCGCGCGTCGAATCTGCTAGTCGGCTTTATCATGGTGGTGACGAAACGAATCGACGGAAAAGCGCGCGCCCAGCGGCTGGTCGGCGATGTCGCGGCTGCCGCGGCAAAGCTGAAGACGAGCCATGGCGTCGTGCCCGGCTTGTGCGCCGTTCTGGTCGGCGAGGATCCGGCGAGCCAGGTCTATGTGCGCAGCAAAGGCAAAGCTGCGACCGCCGCCGGCATTGCGAGCTTTCAGCAGACGCTGCCGGCGACGACCGGCGAGGCCGAACTTCTGGCGCTGATCGGGCGGCTCAATGTCGACGATCGCGTCGACGGCATTTTGGTGCAACTGCCGCTGCCGCAGCATATTGATCCCCAGCGCGTCATCGACGCCATCGACCCCGGCAAGGACGTCGACGGATTCCATGCACAGAATGTCGGTCATCTCTGGAGCGGGGGGCTAAGCCGCGCGCTGATCCCCTGCACGCCCTACGGTTGCCTCATGCTGTTGCGCGACGCGCTGCCGGGTTTCTCCGGCGCCGAGGCGGTCGTGCTCGGCCGCTCCAACATCGTCGGCAAGCCGATGGCGGCGCTACTGTTGTCGGAGAATTGCACCGTCACGGTCGCTCACTCGCGCAGCCGCGACATTCCGGCGATCCTGCGCCGGGCCGATATCATGGTGGCCGCTGTCGGCCGGCCGCAGTTCGTGCGCGGCGAATGGATCAAGCCGGGCGCTGTGGTCATCGACGTCGGCATCAACAGGGTGGCGGCCGCCGGCGGCAAATCGAAGCTTGTCGGCGACGTGGCGTTCGCCGAGGCGCAAGGCATTGCCGGCGCGATCACGCCGGTTCCCGGCGGCGTCGGCCCGATGACGATCGCGTGCCTTCTCCGCAATACGCTGATCGCCGCCTGCCGGCGCCGCGGCTTGGCGGAACCCGGCGTGTGACGTTGCGCCAAATTCAGCCCGGCTGTTCGTTGCGAAGCATCAAGGCACGCCTTTAGTTCGTGGTCGGCGTGGCCCGGGACCCGGCTTGTCAGCCCGGTTCTACTTTTAGCCGGCTGCCGCCCGGCCGGCGCGTGTGCTTTTCGCGCGATGGGGCGAGGACTGTTTCGTCTTCCGCCAAGACCCCTGGAGCGTAAGTTTCAGATTGCAGCGATTATCGCTCTCGTATTTTGGCGGAACACGACCTTTTCTGAAGACCGGTTTCCCCTTTTTCGCATCATGTTCCAGTGCCGGATCCGGAAAAGCCTGCCCCCGGACTTGATCCGGGGGCAGAGTCCGGTTTTCCGAAAAAGATCATGCACCAACGTAAAATTAGACCGCGATCCGATTCCATTTAAACGGATCACGGTCTAGAGTCGCGGCGCACCCGCGAGGCAAGCCGGTATGAACGCCGTCGCCGTCGAAAAGGTCGAGACGTTGAGCGCCTGTTTTGGAACCTATGCGCACACGCAGGCCCTTAAAAACGGCGACATCAGATCGGATCGCGTGGCGCTTCGCTTCACCGAGATCAATCCGGTCAATCGCGCCTTCCTGCCGATGGCGCGCGAGCAAAAATTCGACGTTTGCGAGATGGCGATCATCACCTATTTGCAGGCGCGAGCCTACGGCAAGCCGCTGATGCTCATGCCGGCGACGATGCTGGGTCGCTTTCAGCACGGCGCGCTGTTGCATAACGCCGAGCGCGGCCCTTTGCGTCCGCAGGACCTGCCGGGCCGCAGGGTCGGCGTGCGGGCATTTTCACAGACCACCGGCGTCTGGATTCGCGGCATTCTCTGGAAGGACTACGGCGTCGATCTCGACGAAGTGAAATGGGTGACATTCGAGGACGCCCACGTAGCCGAGTATCGTGACCCGCCGGGCGTCGAGCGTGCCGTCGGCAAGGACATGACGCAGATGCTGATCGAGGGCGAGCTTGATGCCGCGATTTACGGCGGCGTCATGCCGACCGATCCGCGTTTGCAGAGCGTCATCGCCGATCCGGAAGCGGCCGCAAGGGCATGGTACAAAAAACACGGGACCGTGCCGGTCAACCACATGGTGGTGTTCAAGGAGAGCCTGTCGAGGTCGAATCCCGGAGCCGTGCGCGAGGTCTTCCGTATGCTGCGCGACAGCAAGAAGGCCGCCGGCCTGCCGAAGCCCGGCGCCATCGATACGATCCCGTTCGGTTTCGCGGCGGTCAAGCCGGCGCTCGAATTGATGAGCGCTTATGCGCTGGAGATGAAGATCATTCCGCGGCGCTATGCGGTCGAGGAATTGTTCGACGACACGACGCGCGCGCTGCAGGCTTGAACAGTCGTTTCAGCGGGCGGAGGAGCGCGCGCCTATCCGCGGCGCACGGCGGTCCACTGGCCGGAGCATTGGCCGGTATCGGTGTGCCATAGGCCGCGCCCGTTATTGCCGGATAGTCGGCCGGAGCCGCTTGCCGAGCGGCCGCCTTCGGCGACCACGACGCGGATCGAGCCGTTGGGGTTGACCAAGCCGGCGATCTGGTAGTTCTGCTCGTCGGCAACGACGCGGCCGTCGACGATGTGCACCGAATAACGCAGCGCCCGGTCGCAGTCGCCGTGGATCGTATAAATCACGACGCTCCATTGCCCGTCATAGGCGCCGGGACGTGCCGCCCGGCGCGATTGCGCATCGGACGGAACGCCGGTGCTCGCCAGCAGCAGGGCGGCAATGGTCACGACAAAGATCGAGCGCATGAAATTTTTCATTAATTTGCTCCCGTTTTCTGGACGTGACTGGGTGGCGGCTTGGGCTCGCGCGGATAGGGCGGCGGTTCAGTGCTGAACGCCGTGTCACCGCGGCCCTGCTCGTAGCCGACTTGAAACAGCGCTTTCATGTAGCCGGGGTCGAAAGGACCCTTGCTCGGCGCATTGAAGCTTGGCGGAATGCTGGCGACATTGAAACCAATGCCGCTGCGTTTGGCCACCGCTTGGGCAAGCGTCAGCATCAGGCGGGTGTCGACTTTCACCGCGGCGCTGACCGACTGCGTGAGGATCGAAGGCGCGAAACGCTCGACGACCTTGAAGTCGCGTTCGAGGTCGGTATTCACCACGATGTCGAGTTGCGTCGCCGGCACCCGATAGTCGCTGGAGGTCGCCATCAGCGCCGCCGGCGCGACGAAGAACTGTCCGCCGATGCCGCCGTCCGCGTGCATCTCGGCAAAGCGCTTGCCGTTCGCCTCGACGTCGATCAGCACGGGCGGGAAAGCACCGGGAATGGAGGCCGACGCCAACAGCACGGTGCGGAACAGATTGAGCGCGTCGTCGCCGCCGTGCGCGGCGATCGCTCCCATGTTCCAGACCACCGCGCGTTCGGCGTCGAGATCGTAGGAGACGACGAACAGGCGGCGGTCGCGGTGGTATTCGGCGGCGATGTCGTTGAAGAGTTCGGGCGTGATCTGTTTGGCGATCAGGTCTCTGAGCGGCCATGAGCTGACGAAGCTCTCGCCGGTCGACTGACCCGCTTCGAAGATGTCGGCGGCAGTGACCTCGGTATAGGCCTTGCGCATGGCCTCGTCGTAGCGAGGCCCGGCGAAGGCGAAAGGCGCCATCAGCGAGCCCGTGCTGACGCCGGTAACGACCGTGTAATCGGGTCGCTTTCCGCCGGCGGTCAGTCCGGTCAGCAGGCCGGCGCCGAAGGCGCCGTCCTCGCCGCCGCTGGAGAGAATAAGCCAGGGGCCCGGCTTCGACGGCAAGGCGTTCCGATAGTCGGTTTCGGAATCGGCCCAAAAGCGCGCCTCGGGAATGCCGGGAATGATCGACGCCGCATCCTCGGCGGCGGTGAACGGGATGCGCGGGGGCAGCTTCGACTCTGCAACCGGCGGCGGGGCCTGCGGCTTGGCGGCCCGTTTTGGCGCGGGCCGCTTGGTTCCTTGGGCGGCCGCCGATCGGGCGTGATCCGGTCCGCCAAAGATCTGCGCCCGCGCCGGCGCGAACTGAACTTCGGAAAGGGGAAACAACGATGCCGCAAGCAGGGCGGCAACCGCGCAAAGGATTCGTCGCATATGCAGGGTCATGGCGGATGAAGTCCAAATCCAAAAGGATCGAAGGCTGGGACTTATTGCTGTCAAGCACGCACGACTGGCGACAATGGGCAGATAGGACCCATGCGCAGGAAGTTCAATCGAGCTGAACTGGAACTTCGCCGAACCTAGGAATATGCGCCCAACGGCGCAATCGCTCTTTAGCGCTTATCAACTATCATGATCATGCGCTAAGTGTGCCTTTCGGCAACGAATCTCGCGCCTTCGATGAGGATTGCGGCGCCCGGCCCGAACGGCGTGAGCGCGTGTTCGGCTTCCGCGACCAGCTCCTTCAGCCGCGCCTTTGCCCCGGCGCCGCCAAGTACGCCGACCATGGTCGCCTTGCCCGCCACCGCGTCCTTGCCGGTCGACTTGCCGACCAGCGCCGGATCGCCTTCCAGATCGAGCAGATCGTCGGCAATCTGAAATGCCTGACCGACGGCCGCTCCATAGCGATAGAGTGCTTTGCGTTGCAGCGGCGTCGCCGAGCCGAGCATGCCGCCGGCGTCGCAGGCGAAACGCAACAACGCGCCGGTCTTCATCGCCTGCAAGGTGCGGACCTCGTCTTCGCCGAGCCGTTGCGGCTTGTTGCCGTCGAAGCGCCCCTCGGCGGCAAGATCGAGCATCTGGCCGCCGACCATCCCGCCGAAACCGGCCGCACGGGCGAGCGCGTTGACGAGCTCGATGCGCACGGCGGGATCGGGATGCGTTTCGCGGCGGGAGAGAATATCGAAAGCAAGCGTGAGCAGCCCGTCGCCGGCGAGGATGGCGGTCGCCTCATCGAAGGCCTTGTGTGCGGTGGGCTGGCCGCGCCGCAGCTCATCGTTGTCCATCGCCGGCAAGTCGTCGTGCACGAGGGAGTAGCAATGCACGCATTCGAGCGCCGCGCCCGCCATCAAGGCGTGCTGCCGCGGCACCTCGAACAAGGCCGCGCACTCGACGACGAGGAACGGCCGGAAGCGCTTGCCGCCGCCGAGGCTCGAATAGCGCATGGCTTCGACGAGGCGCGCAGGGCGGCTCAATTCGCCGTTTACCGGCGCCGCCGACAACAGCCGATTGAGCAGGTCGTCGACGTCTTTGGCGGTCGCATCGAGATGCGCTAGAAAAGGGGTGTTGCCGCTCATCGTTTTATGGCCCCCGGTCTTCCAGCGTCCCCGACAGGGTTCTAACTGGTCCCATCATCAGCAAAAAGAACCGCCGGACGGGCGATTGCGCTTCGGCATCATCGCTAACAAGCCCGAATTCGGCCGCCAAAGGACTATCTGTGACCAACGACCTCGTAGCGTCAATGGTGCTCGCGATCTGGCTCTATCTTGTGGCCGGGCGGGGAGCTTTCTGGCTCGCAAGGCAACGCGACGACGAAATCGCGGCAGGCGAGGGGCCGTGGCCGGCTGTCGTCGCCGTTATCCCGGCGCGCGACGAGGCCGAATGCGTCGGGCAAACCGTCGCCTCGCTGCTGCGGCAGGATTATCCGGGCGAATTCACGGTGATCCTGGTCGACGATCAGAGCCGCGACGCGACCGCGCAGGTCGCGCGCGAAGCAGCCGCTGCGGCGGGCGCTGCCGAGCGGCTGCGCGTGCTGTCGGGGCGGCCGTTGCCGGCGGGATGGACGGGCAAGCTGTGGGCGCAGCATCAGGGCGTTGCGGCTGCCGAGGCTCTGCCCCATCCGCCGGCCTACTTCCTCTTGACCGATGCCGACATCGCCTACGCGCCGGGCGCGCTTGCGGGGCTGGCGGCGCGTATGTGCGCAGGCGGCTACGTGCTGACCTCGCTGATGGCGAAGCTGCGTTGCCAGAGCTTGGCCGAGCGGATGTTGATTCCGGCCTTCATCTTCTTCTTTCAGATGCTCTATCCGTTTTCCTGGTCGAACGATCCGCGCCGCGCAACGGCTGCCGCCGCCGGCGGCTGCATGCTGGTGCGCCGCGACGCGCTCGCGGCCGCCGGCGGCATGGCCGCGATCCGCGGCGCCCTGATCGACGACTGCACGCTGGCAAAGAAGCTCAAAGCCCACGGACCGACCTGGATCGGCCTGACGGAGCGTGTGCACAGCCTGCGCGCCTACCCGGCAGTCGAGGATATCCGCCGCATGGTCTCGCGCACCGCCTACGCGCAGCTCGACTATTCGCCGCTCCTCTTGGCGGCGACCTTGTTCGGGCTTGCGATCACCTATCTTGCGCCGGTGTTTTTCGCGGTTTTCGCCCATGGCCCGGCACGGGCGTTCGGCTTTCTGGCCTGGCTCCTGATGGCCTTGGCGTTCCAGCCGACGCTGCGTTTTTATGGCGTATCGAGGTTTTGGGGGCCGGCATTGCCGGCGATCGCGGCGACCTATATGGCGTTCACGGTTGATTCCGCCTATCAGCATGCGCGCGGACGCGGCGGCATGTGGAAGGGTCGCGCTCAGGCCAACGTCTAAAGCGCAGTCGTTGCAGATTGAATCGATTGTTGCTCTAACATTTTGGTGGAGCATGATCTTTTCGGAAAACCGGTTTCCACCCCCGGATCAAGTCGTGCTCTGAGGCAGCGTTTCGGACTTGCGATGAAACATAAGGGCAGAAGCGACGCCGGGGGTTGGCGCTCGGGAAAGGGACATCGGGACGAGAATTTCCCGGTCGCCTCCTTCCTTGTTCATCCGCGCCACCGCGGCGTGATCCTGGCGTTCTACAATTTCGTGCGCACCGCCGACGATATCGCCGATCATGCCGCGCTGTCGCCGGATGAGAAGCTGTCGTTGCTCGATCGCCTGCAAGGCGGTCTCGTCGGCGAGAACGACGACGATGGCGCCGCCGTCCGCCTGCGCGATGCGCTCGCCGCGCGGCAACTTTCGCCCAAGCATGCGCAGGACCTGCTGACCGCGTTCAAGCTCGACGTGACCAAGCTGCGCTATCGCGACTGGGACGATCTTCTGGGCTACTGCGCCTATTCGGCAATGCCGGTCGGCCGTTTCGTGCTGGACGTCCACGGCGAAAGCCGCGATGCCTGGCCGGCCAACGACGCGCTGTGCGCGGCCCTGCAGATCATCAATCACCTGCAGGATTGCAAAGACGACTTCCGCAATCTCAACCGGGTCTATGTTCCGCTCGACACGCTTGCCGCCTGCGGCGTCGGCGTGGAAGCGCTCGGCGAACCGCAGGCCGCGCCCGCGCTGCTCGCCGGCCTGCACGGTCTGGCCGAGCGCACGGAGCGGCTTTTGTGCGAGAGCGATGTCTTTCCGCTGTTGATCAACGACTGGCGGCTTTCGCTTGAAGTCTCCGTCATCAACACGTTGGCGCATCGGCTGACGCATTTGCTGATGGCGCGCGATCCTTTGAGCGAGCGCGTGCATCTTTCGCCGCCGGCCGTCCTCGGCCGGACCATGATCGGCATTGTGAGCGGCGCGGGCCGCCGGCTCGGCCGGCGCTCCTCGGCCACGATGCGCAAGCCGCGGGGTGCGTGAGTGAACAAACCCACTCCGGCGGCCGAGCGCGCTTCCCGCAGCTCGTTTTACACCGGCATGCGCATCCTGCCGCGCGCGCAGCGCGAGGCGATGTTCGAAATCTATTCGTTCTGCCGCGCCGTCGACGATATCGCCGACGATCCCGGGCCGCGCGACGAGCGCCGCGAGCAACTGGCGCGCTGGCGCTCCGACATCGATGCGCTCTATCGCGGCGCGCCGCCGCCGGCACTCTCCGGGCTGGCGTCGGCGGTGCGCGCCTTCGACCTGCAACGCGCAGACTTCTTGGCGGTCATCGACGGCATGGAGATGGACGTGGTCGCCGATATCCGCGCGCCGGACCGCGCCACGCTCGATCTCTACTGCGACCGCGTCGCCTGCGCGGTCGGGCGCCTGTCGGTGCGGGTGTTCGGCATGCCGCATGACGCCGGTGGCGCGCTTGCGCACCATTTGGGACGGGCGCTTCAGCTCACCAACATTTTGCGCGACCTCGACGAGGACGCCGCGCTCGGCCGCCTCTATCTGCCGCGTGAGGCGCTGCAAGCGCAGGGGATCGCGGCGACGGAGCCGCGCGAGGTGCTGGCGCACCCGGCGATCGGCGCAGTCTGCGCCTTCATCGCCGGGCTTGCGCAAGAGCACTTTCGCAAGGCGCGAGCGATCATGGCGCAACAGCCGCGCCGCCTGGTGCGGGCGCCGCGGATCATGGGCGAGGCCTATCACGTCATCCTCGACGCATTGATCGCGCGCGGCTTTACACCGCCGCGGGCGGCGATACGCCTGCCGCGCGCCAAACTGCTTTTCATCGTGCTGCGTCATCTCGTGTGATGGGCGCAACGGTCCACATCATCGGCGCCGGCCTCGCCGGCCTTGCCGCCGCGGTGCGGCTCGCCGCGCGCGGCCGCAGCGCCGTCGTGCATGAGGCCACCGGCTTCGCCGGCGGCCGTTGCCGCTCCTATCATGACGCGTCGGTCGGCATGACGATCGACAACGGCAATCATCTTCTGCTCTCCGGCAATCGTGCGGCGCTCGATTATCTGCGCAGCATCGGCGCCGAGCATCGGCTGGTCGGTCCGCCGCACGCGGAGTTCAATTTTGCCGATCTGGCAAGCGGGGAGCGCTGGACGCTGCGCTTCAACGACGGTCCGCTGCCGTTCTGGATTCTTAATTCCCGCCGGCGCGTGCCCGGCACGCATGCGCTCGACTATGCGCCGCTGCTGCGGCTGTTGTGGCCGCGCCCGGGCAAAACGGTCGGTGAGGTCATCGCCTGCGAGGGGGTGCTCTATCGGCGATTGGTGGAGCCGCTGATCCTTGCGGCGCTCAACATCGATGCGCCGGACGGCGCGGCACGGCTTGCGGCCGCGGTCATGCGCGAGACGCTCGCCGTCGGCGGGCGCGCCTGCCGGCCGCTGATTGCACGCGAGGGCCTCGGTGCGACGCTGATCGAGCCGGCGCTCGCTCATCTGCAACAGCGCGGGGTACCGGTGCGCATGGCGCATCAACTGCGCGCCATGCGCTTTGCCGAGGATCGGATCGAGGCGCTCGACTTCGGCGGCGAGACTGTTACGCTTAACGCCGATGACGCGGTCATCCTCGCCGTGCCGCCCTATATCGCCGCCGCGCTGTTGCGCGACCTGAAGGTGCCGACCGAGTTCCGCGCCATCGTCAATGCGCATTTCCGCATCGAGCCGCCGGCGGCGCAGCCGCCGATCCTCGGCGTGCTCAACAGCACGATCCAATGGCTGTTCGCCTTTCCCGGTCGGCTTTCGGTCACCATCAGCGCCGGCGATCGGCTCATCGACGCGCCGCGCGAGGAACTCGCCAAGACGATCTGGAACGAAGTCGCGCACATAACCGGGCTGCCGGCCGCGCTGCCGCCGTGGCAGATCGTGCGCGAACGCCGCGCCACCTTCGCCGCGACGCCGGCGCAAGACGCCCGGCGTCCGGGTGCGGCGACGCGCTGGCGCAATCTCCTGCTTGCCGGCGATTGGACAGATACCGGGCTGCCCGCTACCATCGAAGGCGCGATCCGCTCCGGCAATCGCGCCGCCGAAATGATCGCCAAACAATCATGATCAAAACGAGATGCTCGACCAGACCGACGTAACGGCGCCGCAGACGCGGCCGCTCGATGCGCTCGAGCCGCGGATCGAGAAGGCCACGCAAGCGTTGCTGGCGTGCCAGCGCTCGGACGGCCACTGGGTGTTCGAGCTCGAGGCCGACGCCACCATCCCGGCCGAATATGTGCTGCTGCGGCACTATCTCGGCGAGCCGGTCGATGCCGCACTCGAGGCCAAGATCGCGGTCTACCTGCGCCGCATTCAGGGCGCGCACGGCGGCTGGCCGCTGTTTCGCGACGGCGATCTCGACGTGAGCGCAACCGTGAAGGCCTATTTCGCGCTGAAGATGATCGGCGATTCCGTCGACGCCGACCACATGCGTCGCGCGCGCGAGGCCGTGCGCGCCCGCGGCGGCGCCGAGCGCGCCAACGTGTTCACGCGCATCCTGCTGGCGCTGTTCGGATTCATCCCGTGGCGGGCGGTGCCGGTGATCCCGGTCGAGGTCATGCTGCTGCCGAAGTGGTTTCCGTTCCACCTCGACAAGATCTCGTATTGGAGCCGCACCGTCATCGTGCCGTTGCTGGTGCTGACGGCGAAAAAGCCGCGGGCGCGCAACGCCAAGGGCGTGCGCATCGACGAGCTTTTCGTCGCGCCGCCGCAGAGCATCGGGCCGACGCCGAAGGCGCCGCAGCAGAAAGCGTCATGGTTCTGGTTCTTCCGCGGCGTCGACAACGTCTTGCGCGCGACCGAGCCGTTCTTTCCGAAAGCTACGCGCCGGCGCGCGATCGATCGCGCCGTCGCC
>Ga0187784_10000096_pt1 | contig 53609 bp, 54 predicted proteins | sample 1015_SJ02_MP15_2_FD_132964 | JGI IMG/M metagenome (GOLD analysis project Ga0187784, IMG submission 132964) | Tropical peat soil microbial communities from peatlands in Department of Meta, Colombia - 1015_SJ02_MP15_20_MG | ecosystem: Environmental > Terrestrial > Soil > Wetlands > Peat | place...
CGGCGGCGCGCCGCTCGGCCAGCACGAAGCCACCGGCCAGCAGCACGCAGAGCAGGGCAGTGGCGATGCTCGGGGCCGAGAGCCAGCTCCACGAGATCCCGCCCAGGCTGGCGAAGACGATCAACGCAGTGGCCGACCCGGCCAGCAACAGCGTCCCGGCGTAGTCGATGGCGTGGCGGACCCGGCTCAAATGCCCGGGCAGCACGGTGCCGGTGACGAAGAGCGCCAGGATCCCGAGGGGCAGGTTGATGTAGAAGACCCATCGCCACGACAGGTAGGTGACGAAGAGGCCACCGATGAGGGGGCCGATGACGGTGGCGATGGCGAACATGCCACCGAACAAGCCGACGTAGCGGCCGCGCTCGCGCGGTGAGACCACGTCGCCGACGATGGTCTGCGCCCCCACCATCAGGCCGCCACCGCCGAGTCCCTGCAGGGCCCGGAAGGCGATGAGTTGGTTCATGGTCTGGCTGATGCCCGACAGTGCAGAACCGATCACGAAGATGACGATGGCGGCCTGGAAGAAGACCTTGCGCCCGTACTGGTCGCCGAGCTTGCCCCATAGTGGGGTCGAAACGGTCGAGGTCAGGAGGTACGCGGTGACCACCCACGCCAAGTGCGAACCGCCGTGGAGGTCGGCCACGATGGTGGGCAGCGCCGTCGAGACGATCGTCTGGTCCAGCGCGGCCAGCAGCATGCCCAGGAGGAGGGCGCCCAGGATCAGCCACAGTCGCCGCTTGGTGATCGTCTGAGGGGTGACGGGTGCTGCGACGACGCTCACACCCACCTCCCGTCCTCGGCCACGACCGTGTTCAGCGTAGGAATGTCCTCAGGGGGGTGCAACATCGGGGTTCCCGCCGATTCTTCCCGACCGGCCCACCCCGGAGCGGGGACCACGCGGCGGCCTGGGTTAGGGTCCGGGCCATGCGCACCCGACTCACCGATCTGCTCGGGATCGAGCACCCCGTCATGCTGGCCGGGATGGGGGGCGTGTCGTACGCTGCCCTGGCGGCCGCCGTCTCCGCCGCCGGCGGCTTCGGCTGCCTGGGCGCGTCGACCATGAACGACCAGACCTTGGTGGCCGAGATCGCGGCCGTGCGCCGAGCCACCGACAAGCCGTTCGGCGTCGACCTCCTCACCGCCATGCCCGGGGGCCTGACCGAGCAGGTGAAGCTCGCCGTCGACGGCGGCGCCTCGGCCTTCGTCGCCGGACTGGGCGTCCCGACCGAGGTGATCGACCTCTGCCACGAGCACGGGCTGCTGGTCGTCTCCATGTGCGGCAAGGTCGAGCACGCCGTGCGCGCGGTGGCTGCCGGCTGTGACCTCGTGGTGGCCCAGGGCACCGAGGCGGGGGGTCACACCGGCACGGTCGCCTCCCTCCCCTTGGTGCCCCAGGTCGTCGACGCCGTCGGCGACCGCGTCCCGGTGGTGGCTGCAGGTGGCATCTTCGACGGTCGCGGGCTCGCGGCTGCCCTCGCGCTCGGCGCCGACGGGGTCTGGGTCGGTACACGCTTCATCGCCACGCCCGAGGCGCGCGGGGTCATCGGCTACAAGGATCGCCTGCTCGAGGCCCGCGAGGACCAGACGACGGTGAGCCGCGCGTACTCAGGCAAGACGATGCGCGTCGTGCGCAACGCGTACACCGACTACTACGACGCGCACCCCGAGGAGCTCAAGAAGTTCCCCGAGCAACTCGGAGGTGCGTTCCAGAGCGGAGCCATACACCTCGGCGGGGACGCCGCCACTGAGGGGGTGGACGTCGAGCGCGAGTGCTACCCGGCCGGGCAGGGCGTCGGTGCCATCGTCGACCTGGTCCCGGCGGCGGAGCTGGTCTTGCGTTTCGTGGCCGAGGCCGAAGAGACCCTGAGGAGGCTGACCGCCCACCTCTGAGTCCCGCGGCCGCGCACGCCGACCCGCTCCACCGTGGCGGCCTTCGAGGGTGTCGTGGCCCGTTCCTTCTCCTCGTCGCCGGGGTACCAGGCTCAGGCGATGCGGTACGTCTGCAGCCCGTGCGCCAAGACCCGGCCCGACTCGTCCGTCGCCGCGATCTCGCTGAAGATCAGCTCGCGGGCCCGGCGCACCGTGCGCGCCCGGCACAGGAGGTCCCCGCCCCGGCTGGCCGCCACGTACTGGAGCGCCATGGACACGGTCGAGGGCCGGGCGCCCCGGTCGAAGTCATGGTTGGAGAAGGCCGCCAGCGCCCCCGTGGTGTCCATGACCGAGCCGACCACGCCGCCGTGGAACACCGTGCCGTCGTTGGTCAGGTCCACCCGGTGCGGGAGCCGCGTCGCCACCTCGTCAGGCTCGTAGCGCTCCACCACCAGGCCGAGCCAGGCGACATAGGGCGTCCGGGCGAAGATCCCCGGCATCGCCGCCCGGCGCTGCCGCTGCTCGTCCTCGGTGAGGAGGTGCTCGGGTCCGGGCCCGGCCGGCGCGCCACCTTCTGCGCTCACCCGGCCTCCGCCAACCCGACTGGGCAGGACACGCCCGTGCCGCCGAGCGTGTTCTCACCGTGGCTCTTTTCGTCCCATTGCTTGGCTACCGGAATCTCGTCGGCATTACTGCATGAATCCCCGAACCGGCAGCGGTCGGGTGCAGACTCCACGACCACGATGTTGCCATGATTGATGGCCCTGGAATCGAAGGCGCTGGCCAGCGTCTATGCAGTGTGTCAATCTGAACATAGGCTTCTGGATTTCTGGAGAAGCTGAGAGGAGGGCCCGATGAGCAACAGTTGGCGTGGCTCCGTCCCTGGCCTGGGCCTCTTGGAGGCCTCGTCGGGCAATCTCCGCTTCGCGGATTGGCTGTTTCGTGCGAAGGCAGCGAGCGTGCTCTGGTTGGCGGTCCGTTTGTGGCTCGGGTACGAGTGGCTGAACGCGGGCTACCAGAAGCTGTGGGGTTCGGAGAATGCGGGGTTCTGGAACCACGACGGGATCGCGGTGAAGAAATATGCGGCGGCCTCCATAGCCGGATCCGCTACGGGGAAGGGCGGCGCCTCGTACGGCTGGTGGGCCGCCTTTCTACACAACTTCGTCATCCCCAACGCTGGCTGGATCGCCAAGTTCATCTCCATCGCGGAGTTCCTCATCGGCATACTGCTCATCGCCGGGCTCTTCACCGGTCTCGCGGCGGCGGGCGGCGTGGCGCTCAATATGATCTACATGCTGTCGGGGACAGCTGGGGTCAACCCCGTCTACGCGTTCGCTGGGATGTTCTTAATCCTTGCATGGCGCAACGCTGGTTATCTGGGTCTCGACCGGTTCATCTTTCCGTGGATACGCCACCACCTCCGCTCAGCACAACCCTCTGAGCCGGTGGTCGTGACGCCCACGGGTGCTGTGCCGACCTGAGTTCCCTGGACGGGCTCCGAGTCGACGCCGAACGGCAGTGAATGGTCGACCCATATCTGAATGAACGGTGAGCTGGGGCACTCGATGCCGAGGCGGGATGTGGTCGCGACAGGGATCTATTCGGGGTTACTTAGGCACACGCCCGTGCCGCCCAGCCCGCAGTAGCCGTTCGGGTTCGCCGCCAGGTACTGCTGGTGGTACGGCTCGGCGTAGTAGAAGGGGCCGGCGGGCGCGATCTCGGTGGTCAGGGCGCCGTAACCGGCTTCTCGCAGCTGTGCGCCGTAGCGGTCGGCCACCCGTTGCGCCGCGGCCATCTGCTCGGGCGACGACGTGTAGACGGCCGAGCGGTACTGCGTGCCGACGTCGTTGCCCTGTCGCATGCCCTGCGTGGGGTCGTGCCCCTCGAAGAACACCGAGAGGAGCTGCTCGTAGCTGATCGCTGCCGGGTCGAAGACCACGAGGACCACCTCGGCGTGGCCGGTGCGACCCGTGCACACCTCTTCGTACGTCGGGTTCGGGGTGATCCCCCCCGCGTACCCGACTGCCGTCGTGTGCACGCCGGGCAGGCGCCAGAACTTGCGCTCGGCGCCCCAGAAGCACCCCATGCCGAAGACCGCCTGCTCGGTGCCCTCGGGGAACGGCGGTGTGAGCACGGTGCCCAGCACCAGATGCGGGGCGGTGACGGGCATGGCTTCCTCCCGGCCAAGAAGGGCCCTCTCGGGGGTGACCATCTCGGTCCTGTGCGAGGCGAAGAGTCCCATGCCCCCAGTATTGGCCCGGTAGCGCCCGGCCGTGCACCCCTGCACGGCCGGGCGGCGGCCGGCGCACGGCGTGACACAGGGCGGTATGTTATGATATATCATGAGTGTTCGAAATACAGTCGGAACCAGCCGGACCCCACGAACGGGACCCGGAGAGGAGGCACCCATGTCACATCGGCACGACTACGACCACGACCACGACGACCCTCGTGCCCACGACCTTCCCCACGAGCACTTCTTCGCCGGCCGCGGCGCGCGCGGGCCGCGGGCGCGCTGGGGCGGCGGGGGTCGCGGCGGCTGGGGCGGCGGGCGTCGCATGCCCAGGGGGGCGGTCCGGGCGGCCATCCTCGTGGCCCTGCGCGAGGAGCCGGCGAACGGCTACGAGGTGATGCGGCGGCTCGAGGAGCTGAGCGGCGGGCTATGGCGGCCGAGCCCCGGCTCCGTCTACCCCCACCTGCAGATGCTCGAGGACGAAGGCCTGGTCCGCTCGGCGGAGGTGGACGGGAGCCGCGTCTACACGCTGACCGACACCGGGAGGACCGAGACCGAAGGGGCCCCCCTGCCCTGGGCGGAGGCCGGCCAAGGGGGCGACGACGTGCGCTCGCTCCGCCTGGCCACGGCTCAGCTGATGAGCGCGGCCAAGCAGCTGTCCGTGGCGGGGGATCCCGTGCAGCTCCAGCGAGGGACCGCGATCGTCCAGAAGGCCCGCAAGGAGCTCTACCAGATCCTGGCCGAGGACTGAGCCCGACATTCGGACCTCGTCCCGGTACTGTGCACGCGAAGCTGTGCACGAGCACCGGTGCGGATCGCGCTGCACACAGCGGTGCACGCAGCGGTGCAGACGGACCCACGCCCATGACGACCACGGCATCGACAGGACCCTCCGGCGGCGCTCCGGCCACCGGCACGCCCATCATCGAGACAGTCGACCTCACCAAGACCTACGCGGGTACGGACTTCCGCGCCGTCGACGGGTTGGACCTCCGGGTCCGCGCCGGCGAGGTCTTCGGACTGCTCGGGCCCAACGGCGCAGGCAAGACGACAACCGTCGGCGTGCTCACCACACGCGTGATCCCCACCGGCGGGAAGGCATCGGTCGGCGGGATCGACGTGGTGGAGCACCCGACGCTGGTCAAGCAGCTGATCGGCGTCGTGTCCCAGCAGAACACCCTGGACCGGCAGCTGACCTCCTGGGAGAACCTCTACTGGCACGGGCGCCTCTTCGGCATGGGAGCGAAGGAGTCGCGCCAGACGGCCGACGACCTCCTGGAGCGCTTTCAGCTGACACGCTTCGCCAAGGCCTCCGTCTACGCGCTGTCCGGGGGCATGGCGCAGCGCCTCATGGTGGCCCGTGCCGTCTTCCACCGGCCGGCCGTGCTGTTCCTCGACGAGCCCACGTCGGGCCTCGACCCCCAAGGCCGTCTCGCCCTGTGGGACCTCCTGGGCGGGTTGAACGAGGAGGGGCAGACGATCATGCTCACGACGCACTACATGGAGGAGGCAGACCGGCTCTGCAACCGGGTGGCGATCATGGACCACGGCAGGATCCTGGCCCTCGACACCCCGCTCGAGCTCAAGCGCAGCGTGGGGGCCGACACCGTGGTGACGGTGCGGGCGCCCGGTGACCCCGAGCAGCTGGCCGAGGCCTTCCGCACCCGTCTCGACGGCGTGACGCGCACCCGTACCGTTCCCGACGGGGTCGAGCTGCAGGTGCGGGGCGCCGAGCGGCTGGTCCCCCGCGTGGTCGAGGCCTCCGACGCGGCCGGGTTCGCGCTGGCGGACATCTCAGTGACCGAACCCACCCTCGAAACCGTGTTCATCGGCTTGACCGGGAAGGACCTGCGCGACTGATGACGACCACCTCGCACCACCCGCACGCCACTTTCGGAACCCCGGCCACGCACCACGTGGCCCTCACGCCCACCCGCTCGGCCGCCGCGGCGAGCCGGACCTCGCTGCGCGCCCTCATCCAGCGGGACCTGGTCGTCTTGTGGAAGCACAAGTTCGAGTTCACCGTGCGCACCCTGGTGCAACCGTTCCTCCTGTGCTTCGTCTTCCTCTACGTGTTCCCCAAGATCGGCCAGGGCATCGGCGCCAGCCGGGTCCCCGGGGCGGAGTCCGCCTTCGCCACCGTGCTGGTGCCCGCGGTCGTGGGCTTGTCGATCATGTTCCAAGGCATCCAGGCCGTCGCCATGCCGCTGGCCCAGGAGTTCGGCTTCACGCGGGAGATCGAGGACCGGGTGCAGGCACCCTGCCCGATCTGGCTCGTCGCCCTCTCCAAGGTGATCTCCGGCGGTGCCCAGGGCCTGATCTCCGCCTTCATCGTCCTCCCCATCGCCTCGGTGGTCCACGCTGCCGGCGTGCAGGCGCAGCTCCATCTGCACTGGTTGCTCATCGTCACGCTCGTCCCCCTGGCCTGCGCCTGCATGGCCTCTCTCGGGCTGCTGCTCGGCACCTCCTTCGAGCCGCGCAACATCGGGCTCATGTTCGGGTTCATCGTCCTCCCGATCACCTTCCTCGGGGGTACCTACTACCAGTGGACGAAGCTGGCCCCGGTCAAGGCAGGTCCGGTGCACTGGTTGCAGATCGTGGTGCTGATCAACCCGTTGATCTACATCAACGAGGGGATGCGGGCTGCCCTCACCGACGCCTCGCACATGCACCTCTACGTCGTCTATCCGGTCATCCTGGCCTTCACCGTGGTCTTCCTCACCTTGGGCCTGCGCAACTTCCGCGGCCGGGTTCTGTCCTGAGCGCGGCGCCCGGCCCGGCCCAGGTCGGGAAGGGTCGGGCACCCGACAGAGCGGCCGATGACGAGGACCGACGGGCGGCGGCAGAAAATGGACGGCCAAATCGCGCCCGGTCCGCAACCGGTCTCGGTAGGGTGATCCGCAACGTGCCATTTGGGGGCACGGGCGACCGCTCCGGGCCGGGGCGGCGAAGGGACGGGTTCTCATGGAGACGAGCGGTCAAGCGGCACCGTCCGAGCTGCTCGAGGCCTACCGCCGGGTCCGGACGACGACCGAGATCCTGGCGTCCCCGCTCAGCGCCGAGGACCAGACGGTCCAGACCATGCCCGACGTCAGCCCGACGAAATGGCACCGCGCCCACACCACGTGGTTCTTCGAGACCTTCGTCCTGGGCCGGCACGCCCCGGGCTACCGCCGCTTCGACGATGCCTACTCGTACCTCTTCAACTCCTACTACGAGGCCGTTGGAGCGCGACACCCGCGGCCCGAACGTGGCCTGCTGTCGCGACCGGGCGTCGAGGAGATCGGCCGGTACCGGGCCTACGTCGACGCCGCGATGGAGGCGGTCCTCGACGGCCCCTGCGACCGCGACCTCTCCGAGCTGGCCACCCTGGGGCTCCACCACGAGCAGCAGCACCAGGAACTGCTGTTGATGGACATCAAGCACGTGCTGTCGCGCAACCCGCTGCATCCTGCCTACCGCGCCGGAGCGGCCGGCGCCGGCGCCGCTCCCCCCAAGGCGGAGTGGATCGAGCACGGCGGCGGCCTGGTGCAGGTCGGGCACCCCGGCGGCGGCTTCGGCTTCGACAACGAGTTCCCCCGGCACACCGTCCACCTGACTCCCTTCGGCGTGGCGGACAGGCCCGTCACCTGCGGCGAATGGCTGTCCTTCATCGACGACGGCGGCTACCGCCGGCCCGAGTTCTGGCTCTTCGACGGCTGGGCCACGGTGAACGCCGAGGGCTGGGAGGCCCCCCTGTACTGGAGCCGCCACGACGACGACCCGGGCCGCTGGTTCGTCTTCACGCTCTCGGGGCTGCGGCCGGTCGACCCCGACGAGCCCGTGTGCCACGTCAGCTACTACGAGGCCGACGCCTACGCGCAGTGGGCCGGCCTGCGGCTGCCGACGGAGTCGGAGTGGGAGAGCATCGCGGTGGCGCACGGGGACGGGGACAATTTCCTCCCCGAGAACCCGGCTGCGGGGAGCCCCCCGCACCCACGCCGGGCCGTCTCGTCCAACGCCATGTTCGGCGACGTCTGGGAGTGGACGTCCAGCGCGTACTCCCCGTACCCCGGGTTTCGGGCCGCCCCTGGCGCCGTGGGCGAGTACAACGGCAAGTTCATGGTCGGCCAGCAGGTGCTCAGGGGTGGGTGCTGCGCGACGCCGGCGGGGCATGTCCGGTCCACGTACCGCAACTTCTTCCATCCCGGCGCGCGCTGGCCCTTTGGCGGTGTCCGGCTGGCCCGGGACGGCTGATCCGGTGGGCTACACGATCGACGTCCACCTCTCCCCCGACGACGTACGCCGGCAGATGCGCGCCGACGCCGTCCGGGGCCTGCAGGCCGCGGAGAAGTCGATCCCGCCCGTGTGGTTCTACGACGAGCGTGGCAGCCGTCTCTTCGAGGAGATCACCCAGCTCCCTGAGTACTACCCCACGCGCGCCGAGCGCGCCCTGCTCGAACGTCATGCCCCGTCGATCGCGGAGCAGGCGAAAGCCGACACGCTGGTGGAGCTCGGTGCTGGAGCGTGCGACAAGACACGGGTGCTGCTGGCCGCACTCGACGAAGCGGGGACCTTGGCGCGTTACGTGCCGTTCGACGTCAGCGACGACTTCCTCCGAAGCGCCGCCACCTCGCTGGCCGAGGAGTACACCGCGCTCGACATCCATCTCGTCATCGGCGACTTCCATCACCACTTGGCCGAGATCCCCGCGGAAGGGCGGCGCATGATCGCCTTCCTCGGTGGCACGATCGGCAACCTGACCCCCGTGCAACGGGCCAGGTTCCTCTTTGACCTCAACTGCTCCATGGCGAGCGGCGACTCCCTGCTCCTCGGCACCGACCTGGTCAAGGACCGCGGCCGCCTGGTCGCCGCCTACGACGACGCCGACGGGGTGACGGCCGACTTCAACCGCAACGTCCTCCACGTCCTCAACGCGCAGCTCGGCGGCGACTTCGACCCCGCGCTCTTCCACCACGTCGCCCTCTGGAACGAGGACGAGCAGTGGATCGAGATGCGGTTGCGGGCTGCGCAGGAGACCGAGGTGTCCCTCACCGAGGCCGGCCTCACTGTCCGCTTCGACCAGGGTGAGGACCTTCTGACCGAGATCAGCGCCAAGTTCACCCCCGAGCGCGTCACCCAGGAGCTCTCCGAGGCCGGCTTCGTGGTCGACGGCATGTGGGGCGCCGACGAGGGTGAGTTCCTCCTCACCCTGGCTCACGCCTACTGCTGAGCAGGCCCTTCGATCCCCGCCGGCACCGGCGCTCCCACCCGCCGCCGTCGCACGGACCAGACGACGAGAAGGACCACCAGAAGGGCGCTCGCCCCCACGCTGAGCACGCTCGCAGCGGTCAGGTGCGGGGGCCGGTAGTGGAACGTGACGACATCGTCGCCGGCGGGGACCCGGACTTGCTGCACCAGATCGACGTCGTCCACCGGCACCCTCTGCGGCCGGCCGCCGTCGACCGACACCGAGGCCGTCCAGCCCGAGTCCCACGCCACCGAACGCGTCACGACGGCCCCGACGGGGGCGCGCACCTTGACGACCTCGGACTTGGTGGTCTTGGTCAGCACCTCGACGGGCAGCGGGTGGCCGCCCGGCGCCGACGCGCTGATCGGCACCGGCGGCTGCGGGAACGTGAAGACTGCGTAACCCTCGGAGAAGCCGGCCAGCTGCCACGTCCCGGGCACGATGGCCGACGACAGCGAACCGGCCAGCCCGTAGGGACGGCCTCCCACGGTGATGACGGCGCGCTGCGACGGGAGCGGACCCGACGTCGCCACGGCCAGCCCGACGGCATCGGCCTCTGGCAGGCGGGCCGTCACCCGCGTCGACCCGGCGGACACGGCCACCGGGTCGCCCCAGCGCGCCGAACCGTCGGCGCGCAGCGCGCCGAACCGCAGCGAGGTGGGCACCCGGGCCGGACTGGCCAGGAGCAGCGTGACGCTCGTCGGCGAGAGCGACTCGCCGAAGTACCACGAGGCGGCCTCCCCCGCCTGGAGCGCCGGGCGGGCCCCGGGGTAGAAGGGGTAAGCCGTCTCGTTGAACTGGGCGCCGAAGCCCCGGGGGAGCACCGAGTCCGTCGTCGCGAACTCCGACACCTGCGTGAAGTCGTCGACCGAGCGCGGCGCCGACGCCAGCGGCACCAAGAAGTACTCCGGGAGGGTCACCACCTCGCGCAGGTCGAGGCGGTCCAAGGTGCCCGACATCAACTGACCGACGTCGAGGTCGTCCTGCTCGTGGGTGTGCGTCGCCGATTCGTAGCTGCCGTTCACGATGGATGCGTACCCCGACACCGAGGGCAGCTGCGCCAGGATGTTGAGGTCGGGCACCCCCTGCAGGCTGTCCTGGTAGCTCGAGTACGTCTGCGGGTCGTAGTTCACCATGCGTCCGTCCGGCGGCAGGTGCGCCGCCATGAGCTGCTGCACGGGAGTCGAGCCGGCGAGCAGGTCGTTCGGGGGCGTCCAGGTCAGCTGGCTGGTGGCCGCCATGAGCGCCAAGTCGACGACCACGAAGACGGCAGCCCACCGGTACCACGGCCCGGTGCTCAGGTGCGGCCGCAACCACACCAACGCGGCGCCGCCGGCACAGAAGGCGAGCGCGATCCCCGTCGACTCCCTTACCGTGGACGTGACGTGCGGGGTGGCGGACACCCCGGCGAAGGCCTCCACCAGTGAGCCGGTGGCGGTGAGGGCCCAAATGGCCAGCGCGGCCACGATCCCGAACGGGATCAGCGACACGGCGCGGTCGTAGCGCTGCAGACGATCCCCGGGACGGGCCGGCTCGGTGCGGTCCATCCACCCCGCGAACAGCACGCAGACGGCGGTCGCCACCGTGATCATGTTGCGGCTCTGCAGTCGCTGGCTGCCGTAGAGCGGGACGCTGTTGAAGAGGTGCTCGAGCGGCGTGTTCGACCCCAGCGCCAGCAGGAGCCCGAGCAGGCCGACGCCGTAGAAGGTCAGCCGGTCACGCCAGGGGATCCGGCTCGGCCAGCGCGGGTGCAACAGCGTGAGCAGGGCGATGACGGGCAGGATGCCGAGGTAGATGCCCAGCTCCGGATAGTTGTACTGGCCGAAGAACTTCTGCTCCCCCAAGAGCCCGTAGCCCCCGTTGAGGTACGGCACGAGGGCGAAGATGGTGTCGGGGGTCGGGTAACTCCCGGCGGACGCCAACACGCCGGCGCCGCGCTGGGACTCCCGGATGGCTTCCAGGCCTGGCAGCCACTGGATGGCGGCCAGCGCCAGTGCCAGCCCCGCCCCGACTGCGCCCCGCGAGAGCACGCGCCACCACCGCTCCCGGCTGAGGCCGGCGGACAGCACGGCGAAGCCGATCACCAGCCACGCCTCGTCGAGCATGGCCTCCGGGGCCCCGGCCAGGACCACTGTCGCGTAGGCCACCCCGAGCAGGACGGCCCAGCGCCACTTCCCGTCGCGGACGATGTGGAGGACGGCCAGGAGCATCCACGGGATGGCCACGAAGCCCTCGGTCATGTCGAGGTGGTTGACCTGGCTGAGGACGGGCCCGGCGAACGCGTAGGTGCCGGCGGCGAGGGCGCCGGCCACGGGTGCGATCTTGAGCGCCCGCAGGAAGACGTACATGCCCACCGCGATCCCCGCGTAGACCACGATCTCGGTGGCCAGCCAGGCGGCACGGTCGGGCAGGACGATGAAGAAGCCGATGAGCGGGTAGAAGGCGCCGGCGTTGAAGTCCGCCATGAGCGGCGTGCCGCTGAAGATGTACTGGTTCCAGAACGGGAGCTGCCCGTGACGGAGCATGGAGCCCACGAGGACGCGCAGCGGGTAGTTCTGCTGCAGGTTGTCGCCCGTCATGAGCAGCCGGCCGTGGAGCAGGTCGGGCAATAGGAAGACCGCCGCCGGGACGGCGATCAGCACGGCGTAGGGCCACAGAGGGCCGGCGTGCGCTCGCAGTCGGTTCACGTGGGGGGTGCGGTGGCTCGGGGTTGGTCGGCCGTGCCGCAGCAGGGTCACAGACGGCACGGTTGGTGGCGACGGGCGCAAGCTAGCCGCTTGCCCCGAGCCGTGCGCGGCGCGTCAGCGAATGCGGTTCGAAGGCAGGTCCTCAGGATTCAGGGCCCCGGTCCGGGTGATGTCGCTCGACGTGGCCCGCCACAGCACCTTGGGCTCGAGGGCCGAGCGCTCCAGGCGGTCGAGGTGCGCCTTGGCGATCGAGAGCAGGTCCGTGAGTAGCTGGTCGCCCAGCAGGTGGGGCAGGAGGCCCAGGTCGAGCAGCTTGGTGTGCGCGGCCCGGTAGTAGTGCTCCTCGAGCTCCACGCGGGGGTCCTCGAGGTGCACGATCTCGGCGCCGCCGGCTGCGTGGGACACCTTCTCCGCCAGCTCCATGACCGAGAACGACTCGGTGAACTGGTTGAAGACCCGGAACTCCCCGGCCTTGGCGGGGTGGAGGACGGCGAGTTCGACGCAGGCCATCGTGTCACGGATGTCGAGGAACCCACGCGTCTGCCCGCCCTTGCCGTACACGGTCAGCGGCTCACCGGCCGCCGCCTGGATCGCGAAGCGGTTGAGCACCGTGCCGAAGACGGCGTCATAGTCGAACCGGGTGGCCAGGTCGGGGTGCAGCGTCGTCTCCGGTGTCGACTGCCCGTAGACCACGCCCTGGTTCAGGTCGGTCGAGCGCAGGCCCCAGGCCCGGCAACAGAAGGCGATGTTGTGGCTGTCGTGGACCTTGGACAGGTGGTAGAAGCTGCCCGGCTGCTTCGGGAAGGGCAGGACGTCGGTCCGGCCCCGGTGGGTGATCTCGATGTAGCCCTCTTCGATGTCGATGTTCGGGGTGCCGTACTCCCCCATCGTCCCCAGCTTGACGAGGTGGATCGACGGGTCGACCTCGGCGATGGCGTAGAGCAGGTTCAGCGTGCCCACCACGTTGTTCACCTGCGTGTAGACGGCGTGCTTGCGGTCCACCATCGAGTACGGAGCGCTGCGCTGCTCGGCGAAGTGCACGATGGCGTCGGGGCGGAAGCGGCCCACCATGTCGTAGACGAAGGCGTGGTCGGTGAGGTCGCCCACGAAGACGTCGAGCTGTTTGCCCGACACCTCTTCCCAGCACGCCACCCGCCGCTGGAGCGAGGCGATCGGGACGAGCGATTCCACGCCCATCTCGAAGTCGTAGCTGCGGCGGGCGAAGTTGTCCGCCACTCCCACGTCGTGCCCGGCCCGCGAAAGGTACAGCGCCGTCGGCCAACCCAGATACCCGTCGCCCCCCAGGACCAAAATCCGCATCTGACACCTTTCGCTCTCCTGACGGCCGCCCTCGCGTTCTGGTGACGGCAAGTTTGCGGCCGTATGACGGCGCCCATTGTCCCTCGTCAACCTGGGAGAATCCTGGGATGCACGTCAGGATCTCATGAGCGCTCGCCCGGCTGGTCATGGCTGTGACAGAATGACTGCGGTTTCATGACGAATGCGACAGCCTGCGGTGTGCCGCAGGCCTGCCCATGAGGATCCCCCCGATGCAGCTCGCCCCCCCGAGCACAGGCACAGACGTCACAGCGCACAGGACCGATGCCGGCGCCGCGCCCGTGCCGGGAGGGCCGCCGATGTCACAGCGGCCATTGCAAAGCTTGACCCGCACGGCGATGCTGGGTCTGGTCGGCACTGCCGCGATCGTGGCCGGCGCCGTGCTGGGCGGGCAGCCCTTCGAGACGCACCTGCCCGGTGCGTGGTTCTTCGGTATGCCCGGAGGGCTGTTCGGGTCACTCGGCAACGCGACCACGCTCCCGACGATCGTGTCGCTGGCGCTCGTCTTCGGGGGCCTGATCCTCCTGACGCGGGTCTGGTTCGGCTTGCTCGGTTTCCTGCGTGACAACCCGGGCTTCCCGGTCCGGCGCGTGGTGCTCGTGATGGTGGTCTGGGCCCTGCCCTTGCTCCTCGCCCCCCCGCTGTTCAGCCGCGACGTCTACACCTACGCCGCCCAGGGCGAGATGATGAGCCACCACATCAACCCGTACTCCTACGGGCCCGACGTGCTGGGAGCCACCCCTTTCAACGGGATGGCCGACTCCATCTGGTCCGGGGCCGAGTCGCCCTACGGCCCGGTCTTTCTCGGTTTCGACGGCCTGCTCGACCAGGCCTCGGGCCACCACATCCGGCGGATCTCGTTCTGCTCCGCCTGCTCGCCGTGGCCGGCGTCGCGCTGGTGGTGGCTGCCACGCCCACGCTCGCACGCGCCCTCAAGCACGACCCGGCTCACGCGGTCCTGATCGGTGCCGGCTCGCCTCTGGTCCTGCTGTCGCTGGTCGCTGGCGACCACAACGACGCCTTGATGGCGGGGTTGCTCGTCGCGGGCCTCGCCGTGGCGAAACGCTTCGGCACCGTTCCGGGCGTGGTCCTCTGCGCGCTGGCAGCCGGAGTGAAGTCCCCGGCCCTCCTCGGCGTCTTGTTCCTGGGCTGGGTGTGGCCGGGGCCCGACGCTCCCGTGCGCCGACGCGTGTGGCACACCGTCGCCGCCGGGCTGATCGCGCTTGGCACCATGGAGGTGGTGTCCCTCGTGACCTCCACCGGCTGGGGCTGGATCCGCACCTCGACCACGGCCGACGCCGCCTTCACCGGCGTCACGCCGATCAACGTCGTCGCGCGCGCCATCTCCATCCTCAGCCACGCGCTGTTCGTCCCCGTCCCGCTCCTGGCCGTACGTCCGGTGCTCATCGTCCTCGGCCTGCTCGTGGCCGTCTCCGTCGGCTACCGGCTCCTCCTGCGCGCACCTTGCGACGGCGTGGTGCGTTGCCTGGGCCTCACCCTCCTCGTCCTGGCGCTGCTGGGCCCGATCGTGTGGTCCTGGTACGTGACCTGGGGCGTGCTCGTGCTGGCGCCGGCCGCCGTCGGTCGACTGCGCACCGCGGTGATCGCCGTCAGCACCTTCTGGGCCTTCGCGGGCCTGACCTCGGCCCACGGCATCTGGATGCGGATGCTCCACACCTTCCCGCTCACCGACCTGCTCTTGCTGACCCTGTTGCTGGCCGTGGCCATCATGCCGTTGGGCCAGTTCACCCGTGGTCAGGCGCCCGCCCGCATGCCGCGCACCGCGCCCCGGCTCTTGAACGGCACGGGCGTCGCCGCCTGACCGGGCCGGCCCTCTCTCAGCCAGGCACACCGCCGTTGGCCTCGTAGACCTCGGTCCACGCCTCGATCATCGGGACGAAGGCCGCGGGATTGTAGGCGTCCTCCTCGTAGGAGAATCTCATGTCACCGGCGTAGTGCAGCACCGTGATGTTGTGCGCCTGGTGGATCGAGCCGTCACCCGGGTCCTTCATGCGGTTCTCGATGCGGCAGATCCACCACCCGCGGTCCTCGTCGCACACGCACCACGAGTGGGGGAACTCGGTCATGGCCTTGTTCGGCCACTGCGCCATGGTGCGCGAGATCCACTCGTAGATCTCGTCGCGCCCGTGGAATTCGCCGAAGGTGTGCTCCAGGTAGAGGGCGTCGTCGGTGAACAGGTCGGCCCAGTCGCGCCAGTCCCCGCTCGCCCCACAACGTGCGGCGGTGTCGATGAAGTTCTGGTGCGCCCGCTCCAGCTCGTCGCGACTCCAGCGCGGCGTCATGACTTGAGGATCCATTCGCTCATGGTGACACTCCTCAGGGTGCTCAGATCGGTGAAGGCATTGATCTCCTCGATCATCTGCGCGACGTGGGCGTTCATCAGCTCGGGGTCGCCCTCCGCACAGTAGAAGAGCATCGGATCGGTCACGTGCTCGAGTGAGGGCCACGCCTCCTCCACGATCGCCCGGATCGGCGGCGCCCCTTCGGTGAGGGACCGGAACACCGCGTTGCGCACGTAACGGGCTCGGGGCTGGATGGCCTCGGTGATCGGGGAGATCCTCGTGTACCAGCGGGCCACCCACTCCTCGAACGAGAGGTCAGGGTGTTGTTGGATGAGCGCCACGGTCAGGACCCCGGGCGAGCGCGCGCCGTCGGGCCACGAGCGCGGCGCCGACCACTGGTTGCCCCCGTAGTCCCGATAGAGGGACTCCACCACCGAGTAGCCGACCACCCGGTCGGCGGCGGCCTCCAGCACCTCCTCGTAGGGCTGGCGGTAGTCCACGGCGTCGATCCACAACGAGACCAGCGCGTGCAGGGGTGTCTCCCCCTCGGGCGTGGGGACCGGCGCGGGGATGTCGCTCTCGGGGTCCCAGACGTCGACGGTGAGATGGAGCGGCTCGAGTGCCAAGAGCTCCGCCGACAGGTGCCCGAGCACGCGATCGGCCACCTCGGCCCGGGTGCTGGCCGGGTCGAACCAGGTCAGGTACATCAGCTTCTCCACGTCGTCACCCCCAGCCTCACCAGGTCGGCCTCACCACGTCGGCCTCACCACGTCGGCCTCACCACGTCAGGCCGAGTGCCTGGCGCATGGTGGCCTCGAACTCCTCGTCGGAGAGGGTGCGCCGCAGCCCGAGCACCATGGCCGCGTCCGCCCCCACCTCCACGCGCAGCGGCGTTCCCGGGTCCTCGAGGGCCTCCGCCACGGCGACTGCCACCACCTCGGGACCCGGGCGTCCCGCCGAGCCGGTCACGGCCTCCGGCGTCCCTGCCCACTGCGTGTAGAGCTCGTCGTACACCGCCGGTCCTCGGTGGTCCTCGCCCCGCTTCATGCCCGGGGCGATGTACCCGGGCTCCACGACGACCACGCGGATCCCGAAGTGCCCCAATTCGAAGTAGAGCGTCTCGGACATGGCCTCGAGCGCGTGCTTCGACGCCGCGTAGGCGCCTTCGAGGGGCGTGCCGATCCTCCCCTGCACGGAGCTGATGTTGACCAGCACGCCGCTCCCCCGACCGCGCCAGGCCGGCGCCACCGCCTGAGCGACGCGCAACGCCCCCACCACGTTGACGTCGAGCACTTTGCTGAACGAGTCCGGCGGGAAGGACTCGAGCGGCCCGTGGGCCGCCACCCCGGCGTTGTTCACCACGGCGTCGAGCTCGCCCGCGACCTCGATGGCGGCCCGCACCGACCCGTCGTCACTCACGTCGAGCGGCAGGTTCAAGACGGCGGGCAGGTCCCCGAGGGACGCCACGTCGCGTGCCGTCGCCACCACCTCGTGGCCCCGCCCGGCCAGCACCTCGACGGTGGCGCGCCCGATGGCCCGCGCCGCGCCGGTGACCAGGACCCGCACCGCTCAGACCCCACGGGAAGCCAGGCCCGTGAGCTCCTCGCTCACCGCCCACAGCCGGCGGGCTGCATCGGGGTCGAGCGCCCAGGTCCGGGGCTGCCGGGGCTTGCACTTGACGAAGTATCGCCCCGTCACGTCGGCCACCTCGGGCGAGGAGGCGAGGTAGACCGAGGTGCGGGCCCCCTGGGCCGGCGAGAGGAACAAGGGCCCGGCGACGGTGACCCCGAAGGCCAAGAGGCCCTTGGCGTCGCCGTCGCGGGCGTAGCCGGTCCGAACCGTCCCCGGGTGCAGGCAGTTCGACGTCACTCCCGTGCCCTCCAGGCGCCGCGCGAGCTCGTTGGAGAAGAGGATGTTGGCCAATTTGGACTCGCCGTAGACGCGCATGGACCGGTAACGGCGCTCGGACTGCAGGTCGTCGAAGGGGATGCCGTGCCGGGCCGTGCTGTGGGCCGTCGAGGCCACGGTGACGACCCGTGCCGGGGCCGACGCCTTGATGCGGTCGAGCAGCAGGTTGGTCAAGAGGAACGGCCCGAGGTGGTTGGTTGCGAAGGTCGCCTCGTAGCCGTCGACGGTCACCCTCCGGTCGCCCAGCACGACCCCGGCGTTGTTGACCAGGACGTCGACGCGGGGCGCGAGCTCGAGGATCTCCGCCGCGCCGCGGCGCACCGAGGACAGGTCCGAGAGGTCGAAGACGACGAGCTGCACCTGGGCCTCGCCACGCAGCCGCCCGGTGATGTCACCCACGGCGGCGCGCCCCTTCTCGGCATTGCGGGCCGTGACAACGACCCGGGCTCCCATGCCGGCCAGCGCGCGAGCGGTCTCGAGCCCGATGCCCGAGTTGCCGCCCGTCACGACGACCGTCTTCCCCAGCATGTCCGGCAGCGCCCCCAGCCTCCTCGTGACAAGTGGGGGCCAGCATCGCACACGGCGACACGCTCCATCGCCCCCTGGCGGACGCTCAGCCGCCCAACATCACCGGCAGCGACCGGATGCCCGCCACTGTCGTCGACAGCACGTGCTCGGCCGGGCCCGTCACCGCGTAGACGGGGAAACGGCCCAGCAGCTCCTCGACGAAGATCCGCGCCTCGAGCCGCGCCAGACTGGCCCCGAGGCAGACGTGCTCGCCGAAGCCAAAGGCCAGGTGGACCGGGTTGACCGGTCGCCGCACGTCGAAGCGCGCTGCGTCCGGCCCGAAGACCCGCTCGTCACGGTTGGCCGACGCGTAGAGCATGCACAGGTAGTCACCCGCGCCGACGGCGGTCCCGCCGACGACCGTGTCCTCGGTCGCCGTGCGGCACATGGCGTGGATCGGCGTGACCCAGCGCAGACACTCCTCGACGGCGGACGGGACGAGGGTGCGGTCGCCAGCCAGCAGGGCCCGTTGGTCGGGATGCTCGTGCAGCGTCGCCACCGCCCCCGACAGCAGCGTGCGGGTCGTCTCGTTGCCAGCCACCAAGAGGGTGAGGAGGAACATGAACAAGTCCTGCCGGCTGAGCGGGCAGCCGCCCACCTCGCTTTCGACGAGCAGTGACACGAGGTCGGTCCCGGGATCGTCGCGCTTGGCGCCGATGTGGCCCATGATGAAGGACGAGAGCTCGCCCAGCGCGGCCGCTGTCTGCTCAGGCGGTAGGTCGGGTGACTCGATGGCCGCGTCGGACCACCGTCGGAAGTCGTCGCGGTCCGCTTCGTCGATACCTAGCAGCTCCGCGATCACCGTGAGCGGGAAGGGCGCGGCGAGCGCAGCCACGAAGTCGATCTCGTCGTGGGGCTCCACTCTGTCGAGCAGGTCACAGGCCGCGGTGCGGATGGACCCGGCCAGGTTCGAGAGCGCGCGCGGGGTGAACCGCCGGTTGAGCAGCCCGCGGAAGGCCGAGTGCTGCGGGGGGTCCATGTGCAGGAGTGACGGCGCGCGCATCGGGTTGACACCGGTGCGCAGGGGGTCGTTGACCAGCGCCCCTCGTCCCGAGCAGAACCTGGCCGGGTCGCGGCTCAGGTCGCGGATGTCCTCGTAACGCGTCAGGACCCAGAACCCATCTCCGCACCGGTGCACGGGGTCCTCGTCGCGTAGCACGGCCAGCACCTCGTAGTAGTCGTCGCGCACGAAGAACGATGCCTGGCGGGGGTCGACGTCGAGGTGGCGCAAGTCCCGCTGCTCACCGGACACGGGCCGAGCGTACTGTGCCACCGGCGCGCTCAACGGCCCTCGGCGGCCTCGATGCGGGCGAGCACGACGTCGCCCATTGGGTTGGCATCGCGACGCGAGTCGCCCGTGATGCGCTGGTGGCGGTCGTTGACGGCCAACGCCCGCACCATGGCGAAGACCTCGTGCCAGGCCAGGTCGTGCACCGTGCGCCCGGTGCGACGCTCGTAGCGGGCCACCACCCCGCTGGTCGGCCGGAAGCCCGGAGGCCGACCTCCCAAGAGCGCCTCCATCATGGATTCCAGCCCCACGTGCCAGCCGAGGTCCAGCTCAGGGGGGCCGATGCCGGCCAGGTCCCAGTCGAGGACGGCGCGCACCCGGCGGTCCGGGCCGAACACGAGGTTGCCCAGGCGCACGTCGCCCCACAGCAGCACCGGCCGGCTGCGCTCGGCGGGCAGGTGGCACGTGCACCAGTCGAGTGCCTGGGCCAACGCGGGCAGCGGGTCGCCCTGGGCGCTCCAGGCCACGTAGGCCGCCCAGCGCCCGAGTGCGTCCCGCAGCGTCGTGCCCGGCAGGGACGCCGCCAAGTCGTGCGCCTCCCAGTCCACGGCGTGCACCGCCGCCACCACGTCGAGAAGCTCGTCGTGCAGCACGCGCTGGAGCGCCGGCCGGGCGTCGCGCACGTACGGGTCGAACAGAGGTGCCGGGCCGGGCACGTCGCCGGCCACCCGGGGCATGACCAGGAAGGGACAGCCGATCCACTGCGGGTCGTCGACCACCACGGCGGGGGCCGGCGCCGGCACGCCGGCGGCCGCCACCGCGTTCTGGACCACTGCCTGGGGCCGGAGGTCGTAGTCGGGGAACGTGGGCTCGAGCGGGGGGAGACGCACGGCCATGCCCGGGTGGCCCGGTCCGAGGTCGACGAGGAGGGTCTCGTTGGCCAGTCCGCCTTCGGCGTGGACCAGGCCCGTCACCGCCCATTGGTCCCCGCCGGCGGGGGCACCGGCCAGACGGGCGACCAGCGCCGGCTGGGCCGCCACCCAGCGGACCAGCCCGTCGCTGAGCACCGCCTCGTCGCGCCGTCCCCCTATGGCCACCTCAGGGAAGGTAGACGACGGCCCGCCAGCGGCCGGTCATCGGGGCCCGGCACAGCGCGGCGCCGGCCCGCACGGCCCAGCTGATCACCTCCGCGTCGGCCACGTCCGGCGGGGTGCGGACCAGCAGCCCGCGCCGGGCATGGTCCTGGCGCACCACCCAGCCCTCGGGCAGCGCCACCCCCGCCTCGGCCAGGCGGGCGACCGCCTTGGGCCCGGTCGGGTGCATGAGCCCCACCGTCACGCCCTCGCGCCCGGCGCGCTTGGGCGCAGGGGGCATCACCGTGGCCATCGTGACCGGCGGGGCCCGGTTCCCGAAGAAGGCGAACAGGCCGGCGGCGGGCTCGGGCTCCGCCGCGTCCTCGTCGATGCCGGGGAGCAGGTTGATCCAGCCGCTCCCCGCGACGCGCAGGCGCGCGAGGGCATCGGCCACCGCCGCCACCTCGGGCGGCATGAAGTCCAAGGTCTCCGTACCCCGACGCGACCGCTGACCTGGCGTCACGCTGCAGGCTTACCCAGTGGCCGCTACCGTGGGCAACTCGTGGGACCCGACCTGGTCGACGCGCTGCGCAGCACGGGTGCCGCCCGCGAGTTCGGGCCGGGCCCGGTGCCCGACGAAGTGGTGGCACGGCTTCTCGACACGGCCCGCTTCGCCCCGAGCGGGGGCAACCGCCAGGGGTGGCGCGTCATCGTGGTCAAGGACCCCGAGCGGCGCGCCGCCCTGCGCGACATCTACCTGTCGGGATGGTACGAGTACCTGGCCATCGGGGCAGCCGGGCTGGTGCCCTGGGCGCCGGTCACCGACCGCGAGGCAGAGACGGCCGCCCTGGCCCAAGCCGGGCGCTTCGCCGAGGCCGGGGCGGCCAGCGCCGGGTTCGCCGAGACGCTCGACACCGCCCCCGCCCTCCTGCTCGTTCTGGCCGATCTCCGGGCGCTGGCCGCCGTCGACCGCGATCTGCCCCGCTACACGCTCGCCGGCGGCGCCTCCATCTACCCCTTCGTGTGGAGCCTGCTGCTGGCCGCCCGCTCCGAGGGCCTCGGGGGCGTCATGACGACCATGCCGGTGCGCCGCGAGTCCGACGTGCGGGCGCTGTTCGACATCCCCGACACCGTCGCGGTGGCGTCCCTGGTCGTCCTGGGCCGGCCGGTCCGCCAGCTCCGCCGCCTGCGGCGCGCCCCGGTGAGCGCGTTCACCTGGGTGGACCGATTCGAGGGCTCGCCCCTGCCTGGACCAGAGGGCTCGCCCCTGCCTGGACCAGCGGACTGAGCACGCCGTCCCTGCGGGCGCGTGCTCAAATGAGCCATGGCCCAGAACGTCCTCGGGGGAGAGCTTGAACCCTGCAGCTACGACCCGCGGACCGGATTCTTCCGTGACGGCTGCTGCAATACCGGAGCCGAGGACATCGGGGTGCACACCGTGTGCACCCGGGTCACGGCGGAGTTCTTGGAGTTCTCGGCCTCGGTGGGCAACGACCTGTCCACCCCGCACCCCGAGTTCGGCTTCCCGGGCCTGCAGCCTGGCGACCAGTGGTGCCTCTGCGCTTCGCGCTGGCAGGAGGCCCTCGAGGCCGACGTGGCGCCACCGGTGATCCTCGCCGCCACGCACGCCGCCACGCTCGAGTGGGTCGAGTTGGCCGACCTCGTAGCCCACGCCGACGTGCCCTGAGCGCTGCCTCTAATCTCCACGCCCGGAGCACGATTCGAGACTCGCACTGGAGGTGGCACCTTGGAACGTAACGCGGACGGCACCGTGGTCAGCGTCGAGCGGGTCATCCACGCCCCCGCCTCGGCCATCTTCGCCGTCGTAGCCGACGCCGCGCGGCACCCCGAGATCGACGGTTCGGGCACCGTGATCAAGGCCAAGCCGGGGGCGCCCGAACGTCTCTCGCTCGGCGCCGAGTTCGGCATGTCCATGAAGATGGGTGTGCCGTACTCCATGGTGAGCACGGTGATCGAGTTCGAGCCCGACCGCCGCATCGCCTGGCAAGCCAAGCCCTCCGGCTTCTTCGGCCGGTTCGTCGGCGGGCGCGTCTGGCGCTACGAGCTCGAGGACGCCGAGGGCGGCACCCGGGTGCGAGAGTCGTGGGACATCACGCAGGACAAGCAGCGCTCGCTTCTCAAGCGCGGGAAGGTGGGTGAGCAGACAGCGCGCAACATGACCAGGACGCTCGAGCGACTGGCGGAGGTCACCGAGTCGTGAGCACATCCGGCGCCACGATCGGCTCGATGATCGACGCCGCCTGGGAGGAGCGGGTACTCCCTGCGCTGTGCGAGTACACCCGCATCCCGTGCGTGTCCCCCGCCTACGATCCCGACTGGGCCGAACGGGGCGCCATGGGCGAGGCGGCACGTCTCTTGGCGGACTGGGCGCACGACCAGGACCCCGCGCTGCGGACCGAGATCGTCGAGCTCCCCGGTCGCACCCCCCTCCTGCTGATCGACAACGGGGGCACGGGCGACCCGATCGTGGTGTACGGCCACATGGACAAGCAGCCGCCGCTGGGAGAGTGGCGTGGCGGCCTCGGCCCCTACGAGCCCGTGCGCGAGGGCAACCACCTCTACGGGCGCGGCACGGCCGACGACGGCTACGCAGCCTTCGCCGCCGTGACCGCCCTGCTGGCCGCCGGCGGGGGGACCGGCCGGGTCCTGGTCCTCATCGAGGCCAGCGAGGAGAGCGGCAGCCCCGACCTGTCCGCCTACCTCGAGCACCTCGAGGAGCGCATCGGGTCCCCCCGGCTCGTCGTCTGCCTCGACTCGGGCGGGCTGAGCTACGACCGCCTCTGGCTCACCTCGTCGCTCCGGGGGTGCTTGGTGGCCACGGTGCGCGTCGACGTGCTCACCGCGGGAATGCACAGCGGCATGGGCGGCGGTGCGGTGCCTTCGTCGTTCCGCATCTTGCGGCGCATCCTGTCGGGCATCGAGGACGAGGACACCGGCCGCATCCTCCTGCCCGAGCTCCTCGGGGCGGGGATCCCCGAGGCGCATCGGGCCAACCTCGAGCAACTGGCAGCGGAGTTCCCCAACACGGCGGCGCCGGTGGTCGACGGACTGTGCCTGATGGGCTCCGACCCCGTGGAGCTCCTGGCCGCACGGACCTGGGGAGCGGCGCTCGAGGTGGTCGGCGCCGAGGGACTGCCGCCACTGGGTGACGCGGGCAACGTGCTGCGCCCGTTCACCACGCTCAAGCTCTCGCTGCGCCTCCCGCCCGACGTCGATGCGCAGACCGCCGCCGACGCGCTCATCTCGGCCCTCCGCACCGACGAGGGGGCGCGGGTGACCATCGACCTGGGTGCCGTCGCCTCGGGATGGGTCGCCCCGCCGCTCGACCCGGCTACGCAAGCCGTGCTCTGGGCAGTGTCCCGCCAGCGCTTCGGGCGCGAGCCGTCGACGGTGGGCTTGGGCGGCTCCATCCCCTTCTTGCCCGACCTACAGCGGGGCTTCCCCGGGACCCCGATCGTGGCCACCGGCGTGATCGGCCCAGGCTCGAACGAGCACGGGCCCAACGAGTCCCTCCACATCCCCATGGCCAAGGCGGTCACCCACGCCGTGGCCGAGCTCCTGCGCTGAACCGGGGGCAGCGGCAACTGCGGGCGGGCGCGCCGGCAGGTTAGGTTCCCGTCATGACGACCGGGAGTACGGGCCCGCTGGCGGGCAAGGTGGCGCTCGTGACGGGGGGCAGCCGGGGGCTGGGCCGTGAGATGGTGCTCGCGTTCGCCGCGGCCGGTGCCGACGTCGTGATCGCCAGCCGCAAAATCGACAACTGCAAGGAGGTGGCTGCCCTGGTGGAGGCGCAGGGGCGGCGCGCGCTGCCCGTCGCCTTCCACGTGGGCCACTGGGACGACGTCGACGGACTCGTCGAGCAGGCCTACGCCGGCTTCGGACGGGTCGACGTGCTGGTGAACAACGCCGGGATGTCGCCCCTCTACCCGGACCTCCCCTCGGTGAGCGAGGAGCTGTGGGACAAGGTCATCGCGGTCAACCTCAAGGGACCCTTCCGGCTCACCACGCTGGTCGGTACCCGGATGGCGGCCGGCGACGGCGGGTCGATCATCAACGTCTCGACCACGGGGTCGCTGCGCCCGGCCCCTGACATGCTGCCCTACGACGCCGCCAAGGCCGGCCTCAACACCCTGACCGAGGGGTTCGCCAAGGCCTTCGGCCCGACGGTGCGGGTGAACTGCATCATGGCCGGGCCGTTCCTCACGGACATCGCGGCCAGTTCGTGGGGTCCGGCCGCGCGCGAGCACGGCCTGCCGCACCTGGCGCTGGGACGGGCCGGCGAGCCGGCCGAGATCGTGGGCGCCGCGTTGTACTTCGCCACCGACGCCTCCTCGTTCACGACGGGAGCCATCCTGCGCGTCGACGGAGGGATCCCGTGACCGCCACCGCCGACTTCTGGTTCGACCCCCTGTGCCCATGGGCCTGGATCAGCTCGCGCTGGATGCTCGAGGTCGAGCAGGTGCGCGACGTCCACACCGAGTGGCACGTCATGTCGCTCGCCATCCTGAACGCCGGGCGCACCGAGCTCGACGAAGGCTACCGGGCCATGATGGCCAAGGCCAAGGGCCCGGTGCGTGTCTGCATCGCGGCCGAGCAGCAACACGGCCGCGCCGTACTGCTCCCGCTCTACACGGCGCTCGGGACCCGGGTCCACGTGCAGCAGCGCAAGCTCCTCGAGGACGAGGGCCCCGTCATCGTGCACGAGGCGCTCGCCGAGGTCGGGCTCCCGGCCTCGCTGGCCGACGCGGCGGACAGCGACGAGTTCGACGGCGCGCTCGAGGCCTCGCACCGCGCCGGCATGGGCCCGGTGGGCGACGATGTGGGCACTCCCGTCATCCAGGTCGACGGGCACGCCGTCTTCGGGCCGGTGGTGACCCCGGCTCCGAAGGGCGAGGCGGCCGGAAAGCTGTGGGACGGCGTTCTTCTGTGCATCGGCACCAAGGGCTTCTACGAGCTCAAGCGCACCAGAGACGTGCGCCCGAGCTTCGACTGAGCCGCCGCCGCGCCGCCTACCCGAAGGACGGGTTGCGAAGTTGCGGCACCCGACGCTTGGCTTCGCGCTCGGTGTCGAGGATGCCCCGCAGCTGCCGCATCACGCCGGGCACGTCGTCGGCCCGGTTGGCGCGCTCTTCGGGGTCGGCGCTGAGGTTGTGCAGCTCCCACCGCGGCTCCGCGGCCGGTGGGGCGAACGGGCTGACCGGGAGGCCGTGGGCGGCGTCGAACTCGTCGAGTCGCTCGTAGTAGTGGTTGAGCTTCCACAGCTCGCCGGTCCGGCCAGGCCCGGTGGGCAACGTGGCGATCACCGACTCGATGTGGTTCGGGGCCGGCACGGGCTCGAGCCCCTCACCGGTGAAGCGGTTCTGCATGGTGAGACCCTGGCTCACGTCGTCCTCGGTCATGAAGTAGACGGGTGCCGCCTCGGGCACGGCCGCACCCCTGAGCACCGCGCTCAGGTCCCGGCCGGGCAGCGGCTGGGTCTCGTCGTGCTCCACGGCGACGGTGGCGGCCGCCCGCTCCACGTCGATACCGGCCAGCCCGAGCAGGGTCGGCAACAGGTCCACGTGGCTGGTCGGGATCTGCACGCCGGCCGCGGACGGGACGACACCGGGGCCCTTGACCACGAGCGGCACCCGGACGGCCTCGTCGTACGCGTTGAACCACTTCTGCATGAGCCCACCGTGGGCGCCCAGCAGGTCGCCGTGGTCGGAGGTGAACACGACGACGGTGTCGTCGGCCATGCCCGAACGCTCCAAGGCCTCGAGGATGCGGCCAATGGCCCCGTCGACCAGCGCGTGGAGGTGGTAGTAGAGGCGCCGGTAGGCCTCGTCGGCCGACTGCTCGTAGAGCATGGCCGGCCAGGCTGACACGAACGCCTCGTGACAGGGCGGCCGTCCGGCGAAGGAGTCCGTCTGCGAAGGCGGCTCGGGGATGTCGGGCAGCGAGTCGTCGCCGGGGGTGGGGTAGCCGAGGATGTTCTCCCACGCCCACCCGTTGAAGACGATGTCGTGCGGGTTGACGAACGAGGCCACCGTGAACCAGGGCCCTTCCCGGCGTGCCCCGGCCAGCTCGGCGAATAGCCCCACCACCTGCTCGGCGAACACACCGTCGCGCACGGTCCCGCAGTCGGCCTTGGCCGCCCCGTGAGGCTCGCGGCCGATCCAGCCCGAGAAGCCGTAGGGGTCCAGGCGGTCGGCGCCGCGGTACGCGGCCACCGCGCCGGGGATCGGCCGCCCTTCGGCGTTGGAGGCCATGAGGCTCTCGTGCGTCCCCGGGATGAGGAGGTCAGCGTGCGAGATGTGCCACTTGCCCCTGTAGTGCGTCTCGTAGCCGCCGGCCCGGAACCAGTCGCCCATGGTGGGCACCGAGTTGGGGTCCAACCAGCACATGGACGGGTCGTTCGCCCGCTTGGCCATCCCGTCGGTGTTGCTCCCACCGTGCAGCGAGGGGTACTGACCCGTGAACAGGGTCGTTCGGCTGGGCAGGCAGGCGGTCGAGCCGGCGTAGTGACGGTGGAACTCCAGGCCGCCCTCCCTGAGGGACTCCCGTGCGCTGAGCCACTCGCGACGGAAGCGCCGGACCCCGTCGGTCTCGTAGGGCGGTGGGTAACGCTCCTCGTCGGTCATGATCAGGAGGATGTTGGGCGAGGCCACGCCGGCACGCTACTCGACCCGGGGGCGACCGCCTGGGCCCGAGCGCCGCTCACTCGGCCCGCTCGCCGCCCCCTACCGCGAGTGCGCCGTCTCGACGCCCCTGGGCCACTTCGTGACGTTCGAGGCATGGGGCCCCGGGCGCAGCGGCATCAGTAGTACCCGCGCATGAGCTCGGTGATCCACGCTGGCTGGTGCACCGCCTCGGCGGGCGGCTCGAACTCACGCACGTAGGGCTTCACATCGAGCACCGGCGTCCCGTCGACCGCGTCAAGCCCTCGCACGTGCAGGTCCAGCCCGTCGATCCCGACGAGCACGCACGTCGAGACGCCCAGACGGTTGGGGCGTACGCGGGCCCGCTGGGCGAACATCCCCACAGCCGGCCAATCGGGATTCCCCCGGGGATGCCGGGTCCCGCTCTGCACCTCGGCGGGGTCGACCAGGTGGAACTGGAACACGATCACCAGGTGCGAGAAGTCCTCGAGGCCCGCCACCACCTCGGGACCGAACCGGCTGGCGTCCAGGCGGACGATGGCCTCGACGGAGCCCCAGTCGTCGTCAGTCGCCTCGGTCCGACCACCCACGACGACGCCCACGGGCTCCAAGGTGATCACGTCCCGGGACCCTAGCTCTCGGTCGTGAGCTCCTCGTCGTGAGCTCCTCGTCGTGAGCTCTCGGTCGCGCGCTTACGCCCGGACTGTGTACTCGCCCGGGTGGAAGTGGCGGGTGAGCCGGCGGAACTTCCACGTGTGGTCCGGCCACAGAGTGGTGTTGCGGCCCAGGTGGTCGAGGTACCAGCTGCCGCAGCCGCCCTCGACCCACACCGAGTGTGCGAGCCGGGCCTGGAGGCGCTCGTTGTAGCGCCGCTGCACGACCGGCTTCACCTCGACCTCGCGCACTCCCGGCCGCGCCATGAACGCCAGGGCGCCGGCGATGTAGTTGATGTGCGACTCGATCATGTAGATCATCGAGTTGTGGGCCAGCGTGGAGTTGGGCCCGATCATGAGAAAGAGGTTGGGGAAACCCGCCGCCGTGGAGCCCAGGTAGGCCTGGGCCCCGCCGGTCTTCCACACATCGGCGAGACGGGCACCATCCCGGCCCACGATGCGCTCGGCGTACGGGGGCTCAGCCGCCTCGAAACCTGTGCCCATGATCACCACGTCGACAGGTCGGGCGATGCCGTCCCGAGCCACCACCTCATGGGCCGTGAAGGACGCCACGGGCGAGTCGACCACCTCGACGTTGGAGCGCGTGAGCGCCGGGTAGTAGTCGTCGGAGAGCAACAGCCGTTTGCACCCTGGCTCGTAGTCGGGGGTGAGCTTGGCCCGGAGCGCTTCGTCGGCGACCTGCTTGTGCAGGTGGCCGAGCGCGGTCCGGCGGACGGCGCTCCGGCGGCGCTCCCCGCGGCCGACGAAGACGCTCAGCAAGAACTCGAACAGGACGTAGCTGCGCAGCCTCGACAGGCGCTGCAGTGCCGGCACCTTGCGATAGGCCGCTCGGCGCAGGCGGGACACCCCGCGGTCACGACGCGGCACGATCCACGGTGGCGTCCTTTGGTGCAGGTAGAGGTGCTCGACCACGGGCGCGATCTGCGGCACGAACTGCACGGCTGAAGCCCCGGTGCCCACGACGCAGACCCGCTTCCCCTTCAGGTCGAAGCCGTGCTCCCATCGGGCAGAGTGGAAGACCTTGCCACGGAAGTCCGCCAGGCCAGGGAAGTCCGGGATGGATGGTTCGCTCAGTGATCCGGTGGCCCAGATGAGCACGGGTGCACGGTATTCGTCGCCTCCGACACGGACACACCAGTGCCGGGTCGGCTCATCCCAGCGCGCCTCGTCCACGGCCTGGTTGTAGCGCAGACGACCCCCGATCTCGAAGCGATCGGCGCAGCCGCGCAGGTAGTCCCAGATCTCCGATTGCGAGGGGTAGGCGCGGGTCCAGTCGGGATTGAGCACGAAGGAGTACGAGTAGAGGTTCGAGGGCACGTCGCAACAGCAGCCCGGGTAGGAGTTGTCCCGCCACGTGCCACCGAGATCGTTGCCGCGCTCGAGGATCACGAAGTCGTCGATCCCCATGGAGTGCAGACGAGCGGCCATGCCGATGCCGGCGAACCCGGCACCCACCACGACCACCCGGTGCTGGTGGGTCATGACGTGGCGGTCACGAAGGAGGCCACGACCCGGCCCAGTTCCTCCCCGCAGTCCTCTTGCAGGAAATGGCCGCCGCCCACGATCGTGGTGTGCGGCTGTCCCTTGGTCCCGGGGATCCTCTCTTTGAGGTTCCGGTCCGCCCCCTTCGTGATGGGGTCGCCGTCGCTGAACGCGCACAGGAACGGGCGGTCGAACTGCTCGAGCACCACCCAGGCGGCCACGTTGGCGTCGTGGGCCGGATCGTCGGGCCGAGAGGGCACCAACATCGGGAACTGGCGGGCCCCAGCCTTGTACGTCTCATCGGGGAACGGTGCGTCGTAGGCCACCTCCACTCCCGGGCCCAACGGCTTGGCGCACCCACCTCTGACGATGCCCCCGGCCGGGAACACCTCCACCTCCTGGGAGAACTTCTGCCAGGCGAAAAAAGCGTCGCCCGGACTGCTGTCGCCGGTGGGCAGGAAGGTGTTGGCGGCCACCACCCGGGCGAATCGGTCGGGGTGCTCGCCGACCAGACGGAGGCCGATCAGCCCGCCCCAGTCCTGGCCCACCAAGGTGACGTCACGCAGGTCGAGGCGGTCGAAGAGCAGCTCGCGCATCCACCCGACGTGCCGGGCGAAGGTGTAGTCCACTCGTTCGGTCGGCTTGTCCGAACGCCCGAAGCCGACCAGGTCGGGGGCGACGATCTGAAGACCGGCCGCCGTCAAGACCGGGATCATCTTGCGGTACAGGTAGCACCACGACGGTTCGCCGTGCATCAGCAGCACCACGGGCGCCGACAGGGCGCCCTCCCGCAGGTAGTGCACACGCAACGTGCCCCCCTCGTCGTCGGAGACCTCTGCGTAGTGGGGCTTGAAGTCGTAGCCCGGGAGGCCGGCGAAGCGGGCGTCAGAGGTACGCAGGGTCTTCATGACCGCGGGAGCCTACGCCCTTCGACCACGGACCGTCCCCGGCCCCGGCCCACGAGGGGTCAGTGTTGCGGGCAGGGCCCCCAGGCGCCTTCGACGACCGGAGCGCACCCGCTCGGTGACAAATCTCCGCCACCCTGGGGGCTCGAGCTGATCGGGCCGTCCTCGGGGAGCTCGTCGACCGCCTCTTCGCCCGGCCGAGCCCGGCCGGGCCGGCGGGCGTCCACGTCTGCGTCCGACCAGGAGAGCAGCGCCGGCCTCGAAGATCGCAGACCTGAACATAAGGCTTAGCCGGAGCTTTACTCCTTCACATCCCCGAAGAAGTCTCACTCTCAAGTTGAGGTCGGAGGATTACCAATGATCCGTTCCTCCACGTCGGCTCCTCGGGCCACCAGGACCGTCGACACCAAGGACGGGGCGAACAGGCCGTGCGACACCACGCCGGGCACGGCGTCGAGCATCCGGGCCAGTGTGGCGGCGTCATCGAACTCCCGTTGCAAATCGGCCAGGACACCCCCGTCGGGCGTGCGGGGCGCGCCCCGGAGCACCGTGCCGGGCACGGCACGCACCGTGGCAGCCAGGCCGAAGGCCAGGAGCTCGAGCGGGACGGGTGGGTGGAGGCGATCGACCGGCTTGTCCGAGGACACGATGACGACGAAGCGGTCGGCGGCTGCGGCCACGATGCGCTCGCGGGTGTGTGCCCCTCCCCCACCCTTGACCAGCCAACCCAACGGGTCCACCTGGTCGGCGCCATCGATGGCGATGTCCAGTTTCTCGATGTCGCTGAAGGGCTCCACGCGCAGGCCGTGGGCCCGGGCGAGATCGGCTGTCGCCGGGGAGGTGGCGACGCAGGTGAGTGCCAGCCCGCGGCGACCGAGGGCCGGCACCAGTTCGGCCACGGTCGTGCCGCTGCCGAGCCCGACCCTCATGCCGTCCTCGACGAGCTCGGAAGCAGCCTGGGCGGCGGCGCGCTTCTCGGCCCCGATGTCCGGGCTCGTCACGGACAGCGTCCCGTCAGCTGCGTGGCACGTCCTTCCAGGCGACGTCCTTGTCCGTCCGGACGTCACCGGGCAGGCCGAGCACCCGCTCACCCAAGATGTTGCGCATGATCTCGGAGGTCCCACCCTCGATGGAGTTGGCCCGCATCCGAAGGAAGAGCTTGCGCGGGTCGCGCGAGCTCAGGCCCACGCGATCAGGGCGGGTCATCGGGTACCCGGCCGGGAACAGCATGGCGTCGGGACCGAGGAGGTCCATGCACAGGTCGTAGATCCTCTTGTTCTCCTCGGCGTAGGCCAGCTTGGCCACGGAACCCTCTGGTCCCGGCGTGCCCGCCTTGCGCGTGGCGGCGGCCCGCGCGTTGGTCATGGAGAGCGTCTCGGAGCGGATGTAGGCGGCGACGAGCCGGTCGCGCAGTGCCAGCGCCCGCGGCGAAGTGTCGCCCTGCCAACGCTGCTTCCAGATCCGTAGCGCATCGTTGATCGGACCCGAGTTCCTCTCGGTGACCGCTCCCCCGATGGACACTCGCTCGTTCATGAGGGTGGTCACGGCAACGTGCCACCCTTCGCCCTCTCCGCCGAGTCGGGCCGTGTCGGGCATACGCACGTCGGTGAAGAAGACCTCGTTGAACTCGGCCTCACCGGTGATCTGGTACAGCGGTCGGACCTCGACACCGGGAGCCTTCATGTCGACGAGGAAGGCCGTCAGCCCTTTGTGCTTGGGCACGTCCGGATTGGTGCGGGCGACGATGAGCCCGAAGGACGAGATGTGGGCCAACGTCGTCCAGACCTTCTGCCCGTTGAGCACCCACTCGTCGCCGTCACGCTGGGCTCGGCTCGAGAGACCGGCTACGTCGGATCCCGCGCCGGGCTCGCTGAAGAGCTGGCACCAGATCTCCTCGTTGGTGAAGAGCGGCCGCAGGTAGCGCGCCTTCTGCTCGGGCGTGCCGTGCGTGGCGATGGTCGGCGCGCACATCCCGTACCCGATCGGGTTCCGTACGCCTGCCGAGGGCGCGCCGGCGGCGGCCAGCCTCGCCTGGGCGCGCTGCTGCTCCTTGGGGCCGAGTCCCAGGCCGCCGCAGTCGGGCGGGAAGTGCACCCACGCCAGGCCCCGGTCGAACTGCTCCCCCAGGAACTTCTCCGGAGGGGTGTCGGCCGGCGGGCAGTCCTCCAGCAGGCCGTCAACCAGCTCGTCGACGCTCACACTCATGACCGCACCCTATAGCGTGCTCCCGTGCCGGCACCTGCCCATCTGTGCACCGGCGTCCCACCGAAGTCGGGCGGGGGACGGGCACCAGCGCGGAGGCGGGCGTCGGCATGACCGGGTCGGTGGCCCTCCGCGACGGTCGTGTGCTGGCCTACGAGGAATACGGGGACCCGGGCGGCTTCCCCGTCCTGAGCTGCCACGGTGGCCTCAGCTCGCGGCTCGACGCCGCTCCGGCCCACCAGGCCGCGGTGACCAAGGCGATCCGGCTGATCTCGCCCGACCGCCCCGGCATCGGCCTGTCCACCTACCAGCCCGGACGCCGTCTGGTCGACTGGCCAGCTGACGTGGAGCAGCTCACCGACGCACTGGGGATCGACTCCTTCGCCGTTATGGGTTGGTCGGCCGGCGGGCCGTACGCCGCGGTGTGCGCGGCCAAATTCCCCGGCCGCGTACGGGCGGCCGCGCTGCTCTCGAGCTCAGTGCCCCTCGACCTCTACGGCTCAGCGCGCGGTCTGTCGGTCGAAGATCGCGCCCTCCTCACCCTGTCGCAACGTGCGCCGTGGCTGGCATCGGCCGTGCTCAAGGCGAGCATCGTCCACGCCAGCAACACGCGATTGCTGCGTGCGGTCCTGCGCGCCTTCCCCCCCGCCGACCGCCTGGTGTTGGCCGAATGGGGCCCACCAGACCAGGCGCTGGCGTTCCTGCGCGAGGCGGTGCGGCAGGGGACGGCGGGCTGCGTCCACGACTACAGGATCTTCGGGGATCCCTGGGGGTTCGGACTCGAGGAGATCCGGGTCCCGGTGCACATCTGGGAGGGCAGCGAGGACCGGACCGGGCCGCCCGACTACCGGGACTTCCTTCGCCGGCACATTCCCGGCGCGACGGTCACCGTCGTGCCGGGAGAGGGGCATCTCTCACTACTGCCCCATCAGGCGCCGGCGATCTTCGACGCGCTGTTGGCTGGCGGCACCCCTCGGCCTGCGTGATCCAACCTCGCCTGGAGGCAGGTTCACGCCGACGTCGGCTCGGGTGCGCTGATCATTGCGGCGTGAGAGTAGCGAACCAGTCCCAACGGAACGCGTCGACCCGCTCGAGCGGGCCGGCCCACTCTGGCGTCACGCCGCCGGCGGTGACCCCGCCGACCTCCGCCGCGCCAATGGCAGCCGACGCCTGCCACAGGTCCCCGTCGACGAAGGCCACCGTGATCGTGCGCCCTGCGGTTGCGTCGGCGAACTGCCAGGCGCCGGCCACTCCGGCGTGGTCGATCAGCGTGGCGCCGTCGACCGCCGGACCCACGACGACGTAGACGCCCTGCGACGGACGAAACGGCACCGCCCCTGCGGACACCGCGACACGCGGCGCCGCCCACCGTCCCACCACGTCGAAGGGCCCCGAGAGAAGGGCCCGCCGTGCCGCGAAGAAACGGTCCTCCGCGCGCAGCCGTTCGGCGAGGGCAAAGAACGGGGGCACCACCAGCTCGTCGCGCATCAGGTAGAGCGTCATGTAGTGGAACGGCCCGAGCTCCGGACCGTTCGCCGCTTCGACCTCCCGGCAGCGCGGGGAGCGGACCCAGCGCTGCCCGAACGAGATGCCGTCCACGGTGAACTGCTCAGGCAGGTGGTCCAGCTGGTGCCAGGCGTTGTAGGCCTCGTGCGCCGATGGATCGGTGATCTCGGTGAAGGAGAAGAAACCCAGCACCGCGTGAGGCTACCCGCTGGGCCGACTACCCGGCGGGCCAGCTGTTACCTTGCCGGACAGACGACCATGCCGCAGATCGCCGACCTCCTCCGTGCCAACCAGGCCTACGCCGCCGCGCGCGCCAACGTGGCCGACGCCCGGCCGAGCCGGCACCTCGCCGTCGTCACCTGCATGGACGCCCGGATCGACGTATTCGCCGTGCTGGGCCTGCACCTCGGCGAGGCACACGTCATCCGCAACGCCGGCGGCCGCGTCACCGGTGACGTGCTGCGCAGCCTGGCTCTCTCCAGTGGGATCCTCGGAGTGGACACCGCCGTGGTGATGCAGCACACCAAGTGCGGCCTGGCGGGCGTCACCGACGAGGAGCTGCGAGCCATCACCGGAGCAGATCTGGGGTTCTTCCCCATCGACGACCACGCCGCCGCGCTGCGCGAGGACGTCGAGCTGCTGGCTCGAACCCCCTACCTGTCCAAGCTCCACACGATCGCCGGCCTGGTGTACGACGTGGAGAGCGGCGAACTCGAGGACGTCGTCCGCTTCGAGCGTCAAGGCTGAGAGCTCCACCTGCTGCGGCCCAGCGGGCGCAGCCGGCAGGAACTCCGACGGGGGGGATACAGTGCACCGAACCCATCAGTCGTCCGCCGCGGCGACGGAGACCCCAGGCGCTGCGAGCCCGCGGCTGTCCCGTTCGCAGCAGACCTCCGCACACCCGAAGGAGCCGCAATGACGGCGAACTGCACTGCCGCCAGTCCCCCCGTTCTCCGCGGGGTCCCGACGAGCCGAAGGTTGCGCCCCCTCCTTGTACTCCTTGCCGCCTGTGCCGCCTTCGTACCGGCGCTAGCCGTCCTCGCGCCTGGCACGGCGTCGGCCGCCACGTACCCGGACAATCCGGCTGAGCCGGTGAACTTCGGCGACGCCGGCTTCTACGGCCCGGCCGGGGGGCTCCAGCTGAACGCGCCGGCCGTCGGCATGGCGGCGACGCCGAGTGGGGACGGGTACTGGATCGTGGCGGCCGACGGCGGCATCTTCTCCTACGGGGACGCGCAGTTCTACGGCTCGGCGGGCGGTATCCACCTCAATCAGCCGATCGTCGGCATGGCCCGCACCCCGGACGGCGGTGGCTACTGGCTGGTCGCCGCCGACGGCGGCATCTTCTCCTACGGAGACGCGCAGTTCTACGGCTCGACGGGTTCCATCCACCTCAACAAGCCGGTCGTCGGCATGGCCGCCACCCCGGACGGCCGCGGCTACTGGCTCGTCGCCTCCGACGGCGGCATCTTCGCCTACGGGGACGCGCAGTTCTACGGCTCGACGGGTTCCATCCACCTCAACGAGCCGGTGGTAGGCATGGCGGCGACGTCCGACGGCGCGGGCTACTCGCTCGTCGCCTCCGACGGCGGCATCTTCGCCTACGGCGACGCGCCGTTCCTGGGCTCCACGGGCGGCACGCCGCTGAACGCCCCGATCGTCGGCATGGCCGCCGGCGCCAGCGGCTACTGGCTGGCGGCCTCTGACGGCGGTGTCTTCGCGTTCGGCGTCCCCTTCGAAGGATCCATGGGCGGCCAAGCGAACCCCAACCCCATCACGGCCATCGCGGCCACGCCGGCCGGGAACGGCTACTGGCTCCTGCCCACCACCCCCCCGCCGGTTCCGCCCACGGTCGGCCCCGGGACCAGCGGCGCCGCCGTGGCTTCACTCCAGTCGCAGCTGCTGGCGCTCGGCTACTGGGTCGACACGACCAGCGGCGTCTTCGACGACAGCACCGAGCAAGCGGTGTGGGCATTGCAGAAGGCGGCCGGGCTCTCCCGTGACGGTGTGGTCGGCCCGAACACCTGGGCAGCCCTGGCCGACGGCGTCGTCCCCCACCCGAGCAGCACGTCGGGCTACGTGATCGAGGTCAACCTGGAGCTCGACCTGCTCATGGTGGTCGACAACGGCCATCTCCTGTGGACGCTCAACACGTCGACCGGCGGCGGCTACACCTACGTCGAGGACGGAGTGACGAACGTGGCCATCACCCCGACCGGCGTGTTCCAGACCTACCGGGTGGTGGACGGCACAGTGACCGACTCCCTCGGCACGCTCTACCGGCCCCGGTTCTTCGTGGGCGGCTACGCCATCCACGGGGACTCCTCCGTGCCCCCCTATCCGGTGTCCCACGGCTGTGTCCGCGTCAGCAACGAGGCCATCGACTGGATCTGGGCCGCCAACATCGACCCGATCGGCACCACCGTCTGGGTGTACTGAGCGCGGTACCGGCGCCGCGGCACCTCAGCTCGGCCCCGGTCGAGAGACGGTGAGCTGAACGGTTGACGCCACCGCGGGCATCAACCCGTTGGTGAACGACCCGGCGTTCAGGCCGGACTTGAAGGCGACCAGGTTGGCGGCATCCGAGTCGATGCGCCAGTCGTTGGAGATGGGCACGCCGTCTTCCCAGTCGACGGCAACGTTGTCGAACCACGAGAACCCGATGATCTGGTTGTCCGCCTTGATCCCCTGCAGCAAGTCCGTGGTGAACTCCACCTTCTCCGAGCTGACGCTGGCACCGGTGGCCGGGTTCGTCTCGATGCCGGCGGTCTCGGCGATGAAGATCGGCTTGTTGGACACGGTTGCCAGATCGGCCAGCGTCTTGCCGAAGATGCTGGCGAACGTGGGGGCCGTCGACACGGACCGCCAGTACGCGTCGAGTCCGATCCAGTCGACATAGGCGTCACCGGGGTAGTACTCGTTCATGGGCGCCAGGTGCACCAGGTTGTCGACCCGGTTGGGCGCCCAGAGCCAGATCACATAGTTGTTGGCCCCGGCCGCTTGGAAGATGTTCCAGACGTGACGCCACATCTGGACGAACTGGCCGGACGTGTTCCCGTTCACCCCCTCCGACCAGGGGAACCAGTTCCCGTTCATCTCCTGGTCGAGCCGGATCACTACCGGGAGCCCCTCGGCGACGACGGCCTGCGCGAACGTCTGGATGTAGGCGTCGAACTTCCCGTCGATGATGTTGCTCAACGAGTAGGTGGGGTCCGACTGCGTGGCGCCGGCGCTGGTCTGCTCCGATTGCCAGGTGATCATCGGCAACGCTCCGTGCTGCCAGCTGGTCTCGACCGCCTGGGACGGATAGGGCTGGTCCCATCCCTCGAACCAGGTCAACTCCGAGGGTGCGCGCTCGATCTCGGCGTCGAGCGCATCGAGCTGGGACGTTCCTTGGGGGACGCCGGTGATCGCCACCCCCCAATAGTCCGAGCCCGCATCCACCAGCTCGCTCTTCGTCTGCACCGTGAACGTCGCCACGTTGCTGGGCGCGGTCGTCGTGGTCGTCGTGGTGGTCGGCGGGGGCACCGTCGTCGTAGGACCCGGGTTCGCGGCGACGGGAACATAGACGACGTTTCTCTCGATCAGTCTGTCAGGGGTGGTGCTTGCGCTCGCCGGAGCTGTGCCCGCGGCGGCTGACTGCTGTCGCTCGTGCCTCGCCCTGGCGATCGCCTGCGCATCGCTCTCCGGTGGCGGACCGGCGCCAGCCCCGGGATGACTCGAAGAGGCGTCTTGCGCATGGACGCCTGGGCTTCCTATCGGCGACAAGTACAGCGCCAGGGCGACCGCGACGAGCGACAGCCCGCCGACCACGCTGCCATAGGTGCTATTTCGGCCAAGCATCGTAGAGAACACCTCCGGTGATTCCCACCACGAGGAGGGAGATTGGGACCAACTCGTAGCGATTGAATCGGCGGGCCGAGCGCTTGGCATGGCGCGGGCGTGCCGGCCCGGGATGCGGAGTTGCGTCGTACGCCCTCCCAGTCGCTGCATCCTGCGTCATGACCCCGGTCGGCGCCCCCAGGATGGAGCCCTCTTCGCAACCACTGCTCCCCAACGGGGCGAGTGCACGCCCGCTCGAAACCAGGTGCGACTGGTCGCCGCCCGCATACGCGTTGGCCCGCGTGCCCCAGCCGGCGGGCTTGGCCATGCGGGCAAAGCCGTACAGCCGGATCGGCAGGAGGAAGAGAGTCGAGAACACCACGAAGAGCGGCATCAGGGCGATGTCGCCGGGACGCTGCTCGAGATGGCGGGACTGGCGCAACGACATGGACACCCACGAAGAGACCACGATCAGGCACAACATGGCGGGGAGCTCGAACGGGCGGTGCGCCCCGAGGATCCCCCCGTAGAGGTCGCTGTGGTACCCGGTGGCCGATCGGAGAGCCCATCCGATCGCCGAGCAGATCCAGAGAAAGGGCACGGCAACGTCGACGAAGAAGAAGAAGGCCAGCATCGGGGAGTGCGTCAACATCCACGGTGCCATGCGCAACGTGTTGTACTGGCTGCCCCTGGCCCATCGATACTGTTGCTTGGCCATCTTCTTGGTCCGGGTCGGGCAGTCGGTGTACACGAGACTGGTCGACTGGTAAACGGTCCGATATCCGCGCTTGAGCGTGAGATTGGTGAGGGTGCGGTCGTCGGAGACCTCGAGGAACACACCGAGGAAGCGCTGGGTGAGAAAGTCGGGCATGACCTGCTCGAGAACCTGGCGCCGGAAGGCGATGGTGCGCCCGGGGAGGCACCCGACCTGCCCTAAGACGCTCTGTGCGGGCATCGAGTAGAGGGAGCGGCTCGATTCGAGCCAGTCGGCCCAGCGGGTCAGGAAGTTGCGGTCCGGATCGAGGATTCGCTGGCGGGTGGTCACCCCGCCCACCCGTGGGTCGGCGAAGGGCTTGAGCAGCTCTTCGAGCGTCCCCCCGGTCCAGAGGGTATCGCTGTCCACGAGGACCGCGACCTCTCCGGTGATCTTCTCGATGCCGACGCGCAGCGCGTTGCGCTTGCCCGCGCGTGGCGTCCATTCCCACTGGACCAGCGGGAACTCCGAGCAGACCAACTCGAGATCCCGGTTCCGGGGCCCGTTGATGACGACGAGGACTTCGCTCGGGCGTTGGCCCACGATCCGCGACAGGACGTCACGAAAGAGGTCAACCGGTTCGTCCACCACCGGGATCACCACGCTCGAGGTGGTCGGGTACGGCTCGCTCCAGGGCCGGTAGTGGCGCGCCAGGACGATCTTCACGGTCCACACCGCCCAGATCAACAAGACGAGGACGGTGAAGAGGTAGAGGTGCCCGTGCTCCTCGATGGCGTCGCGCAGCTGCAGGAGCGCGGTTACCACGCGTCGGCCTCACCGCTCGAGACTGCGGAGGGCCGTAGGCAAGGCGGGAGGAGCCGGTTCGGGAGGCGGGCGGGCACGAAAGGAGCCAGGGTCGGACGGTCCGCCCTGCGGTGCCGGGATGGCCCGGACATGCCTTTGCCTCCTCGCCCCAACCTGCGTTGGGGAAATCGCCCCGATCGCGAACCTCCAGGCGTGGACGCCGCTGCCCCCCTATCGGTTGCAGAAAGGGTGCAACTTGAGGGGAGGGCACCGATTTGAGATTGCCTTGAGAATGGCGCGGGCACGTCCGTTCGCCACCACCCGCCGCGCGGAGCCCGGGTGTCCCGACGCGAAGCAGCCACCTCGGTAACATCCTGCGCGATGGTGTGGCGACGGCTCGGACCCCGGGCGTCCGTAGTCGCCATGGCGTCCGCGCTGGTAGGGGTCCTGGTCTGCGGCGGGTCCGCACTGCCAGCGTCGGCGTCACTGCGGGCACAGAGCCATGCAGCGGTCTTGCGGCCGCGCACCTCTCCTCCGTCCCCGCCAGCTGCGGCCCAGACCCGCTGCACCGTCAGCGCCGACTTGGTCCCCACCTGCGGCGACTGGTGGGGCGAGGCGGTACCCAGTTCTGGCTCGAACCTCGAGGAGGCCGTGGCCGCTGCCGCGGCCCGCGCCGGCCGGCGGCTCGACATCGTCCACACCTACCACCGCTGGTCCCAGGAGTTCCCGACTCCGGAGGAGACCGCGCTGGCCCGCAGCGGGCACATCCTCTTCGTGAACTGGCAGCCGACCAACCAGGCCGGTCGCGCCATCCCCTGGGAAGCGATCGCCGACGGCTCGCAGGACCGCATCATCACGGCCGAAGCTCGGCGCCTGCGTGCGTTGGGCGATCCGGTGATGGTCTCGTTCTCCCACGAACCCGAGGCCGACCTCGGCACCGAGGGATCCGCCGCGCAGTTCGTCGCCGCGTACCGGCGCGTGCACGACCTCACGCGGGCGGCCGGAGCCACCAACGTGGTCTGGGTCTGGGACGTCGAGGGCATCCCCACCCGTCACTGGCTCGCCACTTACTCCAGCCTGTGGCCGGGGACCCAGTACGTGGACTGGATCGGCTGGGACCCCTACAACTTCGCTTCGTGCCGGGGCCTTCCTTGGCAGTCGTTCGCGGCCCTGGTGACACCCTTCTACCGGTGGATCGAGGCGCAGCCCTTCGGCCACCGGCCTCTCATGTTGGCGGAATACGGGACGATCGGTGAGGGCAACGGCCCACGAAGCAAGCAGGCGTGGTTCTCAGGGGTGGCCTCGAGCGTGGCCCGCTTCCCGGCCCTCAAGGCGTTGGTGTACTTCGACTACCCCAGCCCACCGGCCAGCTGCGACTGGATCTCGAGCGCGCCGCCGGCCGCAGCAGCCTCGTTCGCCGCGCTCGCCCACAGTTCCGCGTTCGCCGCCACGGTCCGCCTCCACCCCTGAATCCCCGCCCCGTAGGCCGTCGAGAGCCTCTGGGAACGGTTCATGGCGAGGCCGAGCGTGCGCGCGTACGATCCGGTTGGACCAACGCTCACCTGGCCGAGTCCCGGCCAGCCGGACCGTCTCGAGAGGAGGCCCGATGAAGAGCATTCTGATCCTCGGCGCGGGCTTCGCTGGGCTGGAGCTCGCCACGCGGCTCTCTGAGGAGGTGCCCGCCGAGGTCGACGTCACGCTCCTCGACCAGAGTGACGCTTTCGTCTTCGGCTACTCCAAGCTCGACGTGATGTTCGGGCGGCGGCGTCCCGACGAGGTCCGCCTGCCGTATTCCCTCCTGGACAAGCCGTCGGTCCGCTTCGCCCGCGAGACGGTGCTGACCATCGACCCCGAGAGCCGCCGCGTGACAAGCGACGCGTCGGTCTACGAGCCCGACATCCTCGTGATAGCCCTGGGCGCCGACGTCGACCCGTCGGCGACGCCGGGCCTCGACGAGGAAGGCACCGAGTACTACTCGGTGCAAGGTGCGAACCGCGTCAGCACCCTCTTGCCCGGCTTCGAGGGCGGCGACGTGGTGGTGGGCGTGCTGGGACCTTTCTTCAAGTGTCCGGCTGCCCCTTACGAGACCGCGCTCATGCTCCACGACTACCTCGACCGGCGAGGCCGGCGGTCCGGATCGACCATCAAGGTGATCAGCCCCATGGCCTCACCGATCCCGATCTCACCGGAAGCTTCGGCCGGCATCCTCGAGGCCCTGGGCGAGCGGGACATCGGCTGGTGGCCCGAATCCAAGGTCACTTCATTGGACCCCGCCTCCAAGACCGCCACCCTGGCCGACGGGCGGAGCACTCCCTACGACCTCTTCCTCGGGGTCCCGGTGCACCGGGCGCCCCGCGTCGTCGAGGAGTCGCCTCTGGCGGTCGACGGCTGGATCGCCGTCGACCAGACGACGTTCGCCACCCGGTTCGAGCACGTGTACGCCGTTGGTGACGTCACGAGCGCGCCCGTCCCTCGCGTCGGGGTCATCGCCGAGGGCGAGGCCCAGACGCTGGCCGATGTGCTCATCCACGAGATCCGCGGCGCCGCCGCGCCTGAGCCCTACCGCGGCCTGGCCACCTGCTACATCGAATTCGGCGGCGACCGGGTGGCGCGCTTCGACGCCAACTTCCTCTCGGGTCCGTCCCCGTTCGGGACCTTCACCGAGCCATCGACGGAGCAGGTCGCCTCCAAGGCCGAGTTCGGCTCCTCGCGTCGCCGCCGCTGGTTCGGCCTCGACGCCTGATTGCGCTCGCGAAGCGGACTCAGCTGTGCGCGGCCAAGGCCGGTTCGCGCACCTTGCGGGGCAACGCGACCGCACGCGCACCGCCGCGCTCGCTGAAGCGGAAACACGCCGCGGCCAGGTGGCAGTACTCGACCAGTGCGATGCGGTCGAAATCGCTCACGGGCACGATGGTCCCCCCGATGCGCCAGCCCTGCGCCGACTCGAGGTCGGGGCGGCAGGCCGTCACCGTGAGACGAAGCCGCGTGGTGTGGATGTGGCCGTCCATCATGGGGAGCTCGACGGTGAGGCCGACCTTGGCCCCGAGATCCACGGGACGCGGCCCGACCAGGCCCGCGCCCGCTGCAGTGAGGTTGGCGACCCACACCACGGCGTCATCGAGGGCCCCTGCCACCTCGGCCGGCGAGCGGGGGTGGCGACGGCGCTCATGGGTCCGCGCGTTGCGCAGGCCCATGACGCCCAAAGCGGCACTCAACCACCGGGTCAGGCTGGTGGACGCGGCGGTCCCCTGGTCGTCGTACTTCACCGTTGAGAGGTCGGCACGTCCCGCCGCGCCCTTGAGGCCGACGGGAGCACGTTCCTCAATGGACGGTCGAGGGGGCCTCCGGGAGCCCTCTGGATCGGGCCTCTGGGCTCAGCCCCACTCAAAGAGGCTCTTGAACCGCGACCGGCGGTCCTGGCGGGGCGGGGCGGCCTGCAGGGCATCGGCCCGATGAGCTTGCAGCCACGCGGTCAGCTCGTCCACGCCCCGAAGCACGACCTCCTCGTCGGTGGCCATGACGTAGAGCCGGATCAGATCCTCCTCGGCCGTGACCGAGAACTGGATCTCGCCGTCCACCACGAAACACCACAGCGGGCTGGCGCCCGGCGTCGTCCGTGGTTCGAGGCGCCAGCCCGGGCGGCCCTGCAGTAGCTCGACAATCTGCTTTCTCGGAGTGTCCGATCCCCGACCCATCACCGCTCCTGGTCCTCGGTGCCGCCGACGGCCAGGCGCGCGGGCCGACGTCCGACCGACGCCCGACGGTACCAGGCCGGCGACCCGTCGAGGTCTGCTCGGTCGAGGTGTGCACCGTGAAGGGCGGCTCCCTCGAGCAGCGTGGCCGCCCACCGTGCCCGGCCCCGAGGGTGACGCGCACGGGACCAACTTCCCTACCAACCGGGCCCTGCGACGCACAGAGTGGTCGGCGTGGCACTCTCGGATCGCCCTCCCGGCGCGACGCGACGGGTCGAGCTCCCGGGCGCCCGGGTCCTCTTGATCCGGCCCATGCACACCGAGGATGCCCCCGGCCTCGTTTCCCTCTTCGCCTCGTTGGACGATGACGACGTCTACTGCCGCTTCTTCTCGGGACACCCTCCACCCGAATCCTTCGTCGAGAGGATGGCCCGGGTCGACGAGCGTGGCGGCTTCGGCCTCGTGGCCGTGCTCGATGCGCCGGGCCAAGAGAGCCGCCTCGTGGGCGAGGCGAGCTGTGAGTTGCTCCCCGACGGCAACGGCGAGCTGGGCATCACCGTGGCAGGAGGGGCGCGCGGCTGGTTGGGGCCGTTCCTGCTCGACGCCCTGGTGGAGGAGGCCGCGGCCAGGGGGATCGCGGGCATCGAGGCCGACGTGCTGGTGTTGAACCGCCGCATGCTGTCGCTGTTGCGCAGCCGGGGCTTCGCCGTCCTCGAGCACTCCGACCAGCCGGCGATCGTGCGGGTGGTCATCGCTACCACCGGCCGTGCTCCGGCTTGGCCCGGTCCCCACGACCGCCCCCGGCTGCTGCTCGAGGTGCCCGGGGGCCGCTCCTCTGTGCTCGACGCGGCGCGTGAGGCCGGGTTCCAGGTGCTGGCTTGTCCGGGACCGGGCGACCGGTGGTCCCACTGCCCGGCGCTCCGTGGGGAGCCCTGCCCCCTGGTCACCGGCGCGGACTTGGTCGTCGACACGCTGCCCGACGATCCCGAGCGGTCGCTCCTCGAGGCACATCGGCGCCTGCACCCGTCGATCCCCGTGTGCGTCCGCCTGCCCCGGGCCGGAGACGCCGACTCCCTGGGCCGGCACCTCTCGGTCCCGGCCGGCGACGATACCGTCATCGGACTCCTGCAACGACTCGCGGGCGTCGATCCCGCGACAGGTCGCCTCCAGCGACCGGGAAGGTGACGTTGGACCCTTTGTGCGGCCCGGGCACGCCACGTACGGTCCAGGCAGACCGAGCGTGCCGGGCCGGGCGACGCCGAGGGCACGAGGAGCACGAGGAGGAGGTCTCAGCAGTGCCCTGGGAGACGATCCACAAGACAACAGGGCCGGAGCAGCCGGCGCCCAACATGGCCGACTACGACGCCGAGCGGGCCGCCTTCACCTGGGAGCGGGCGCGACAGGCCCTGGCCGGCCTGCCCGGTGGACGCGGCCTCAACATCGCCCACGAGGCGGTCGACCGCCACGCCTCGGGTCCGATGCGCGGGCACGTGGCACTGCGTCTCCTCGACCGCCATGGGGGGCGCCGTGAGGTCACGTTCGGCGAGCTCTCCGAGGCGTCGAGCCGCTTCGCCAACGCCCTCGACTCCCTGGGCGTGGTTCCAGGTGAGAGGGTCTTCGTGCTCATGCCCCGCACCGTGGACCTCTACGTGGCCGTGCTGGGCGCACTCAAGCATCGTGCCGCGGTCTGCCCGCTCTTTCCGGCGTTCGGGCCGGACCCCATCCGACAACGCCTCGAGCTCGGCACCGGCCGGGTGCTCGTGACCACCCCGGTCCAGTACCGTCGCAAGGTGGCGGACCTGAGGACCCAGCTCCCGGCGCTCGAGCACGTCCTGCTGGCGGGAGCTGGACGACCCGGGACGGTGCCGCCCGGAGACACCCTTGACTTCGACGAGACCCTGGCACAGGCGGCGCCGACCTACGAGATCGGTGCGACCGATCCTGAGGACATGGCGCTGCTGCACTTCACCAGCGGCACCACTGGGACGCCCAAGGGTGCCATTCACGTCCATCAGGCGGTTGTCTCGCACCACGCCACCGGCCGGATCGCGTTGGACCTGCACCCCGACGACGTCTTCTGGTGCACGGCTGATCCGGGCTGGGTGACCGGCACCTCGTACGGGATCATCTCCCCCCTGGTCCACGGCGTGACCAGCATCGTCGACGACGGTGATTTCGACGCGCAACGCTGGTACCGGGTGCTCGAAGAGGAAGCCGTCACCGTGTGGTACACCGCTCCGACGGCACTGCGCATGTTGATGCAGGCGGGCGCCGCGTTGGCCCAGGAGCACGACTTGAGCAAGCTGCGCTTCGTGGCGAGTGTCGGTGAGCCCCTCAACCCCGAGGTCGTCGTATGGAGCCAGGAGGCGTTCGGGCTGCCTGTCCACGACAATTGGTGGCAGACCGAGACCGGCGGGATCATGATCGCCAACTACGCCAGCATGGACATCCGGCCCGGATCCATGGGTCGGCCCCTCCCCGGCATCGACGCGGCCGTGCTCGTGCGCGACGAGCACGACGAGGTCGTGATCGGTGCCGACGGCGCCGCCGTCGAGGCCGCTCTCGGACACGAGGGCGAGCTGGCGTTGCGGCCCGGGTGGCCCTCGATGTTCCGTGGCTACCTCGGCGAGGAGGAACGCTACCGGGCGTGCTTCGCCGGGGGCTGGTACCTCACCGGGGATCTGGCCCGGCGCGACGACGATGGCTACTTCTGGTTCGTCGGCCGCGGGGACGACGTCATCAAATCGGCCGGGCACCTCATCGGCCCCTTCGAGGTCGAGTCGACCCTCATGGAGCACCCGGCTGTGGCCGAGGCGGGTGTCATCGGGAAGCCAGACCCCGTGACCGGGGAGTCGGTCAAGGCGTTCGTCACGCTCAACGTCGGCTACGAGCCGACGGACGACCTTCGGCTGGAGCTGGTTGCCTTCGCCCGCCGGCGACTGGGTGCCGCCGTCGCCCCTCGGGAGATCGCCTTCGACCCGCACCTTCCGCACACCGAGAGCGGCAAGATCATGCGACGCCTCCTCAAGGCCCGAGAGCTCGGACTACCCGAGGGCGACACCTCGACGCTGGTGAGCCCGCCGTGACGAGGGAACACGGCCTTCACCTGCTCGAGCAGATGCTGCGCATCCGCCGCTTCGAGGAACGTTGCGTCGAGCTCTACAGCCGCACCGCCATCCGCGGGTTCCTCCACCTCGGAATCGGGGAGGAGGCCTGCGCGGTCGGCGTGATGGAAGCGCTGAGACCCGAGGACGCCGTCGTCGCCACCTACCGGGAGCACGGCCATGCCCTGGCCCGGGGCATCTCCATGCGGGCTGCCATGGCCGAGTTGGAGGGCAAGACCGAAGGTTCGAGCCGGGGCCGGGGGGGCTCGATGCACATCTTCGACGGCGGCGCACGCTTCTACGGCGGCAATGCCATCGTCGGCGGCGGGATACCGCTCGCCGTCGGGCTGGCACTGGCGGACCATCTCGAGGGGCGCCAGCAGGTGACCGCCTGCTTCTTCGGGGACGGCGCCGTGGCGGAGGGCGAGTTCCACGAGTCCATGAACCTGGCCGCCCTCTGGCACCTTCCCGTGCTGTTCTGCTGTGAGAACAACCTCTACGCGATGGGGACCGCGTTAGCGCGCTCCGAATCGGAGACGGACCTCTCGCTCAAAGCAGCCGTCTACCGGATGCCCGCGTGGGACGTCGACGGCATGGACGTCGAGGCCGTCGAGGAAGCGGCACGTCGTGCCGCCGAAGCCATCAGGGAAGGTGGAGGACCCCACTTCTTGGAACTGCGGACCTACCGTTTCCGCGCCCACTCCATGTACGACCCTGACCGGTACCGGGACAAGGCGGAGATCGAGCAGTGGAAGGCTCGCGACCCCATCCCTGCCCTGATCGCCACGCTCAGCGCCGCCGAGCTCCTCACCGACGAGGACGTCGAGGAGCTCGAGAGCGCCGTGGGCGCCGAGCTGGACGACGCCGTGGCCTTCGCAGACGCCGGGACCCTCGAAGGAGTCGAGGACCTCGAGCGGTACGTCGTCTCGGAACCGGGAGAGGCACGGTGAGCCCTACGACGACCTACCGGGAGGCGATGCGCGAGGCCATCCGCGAGGCGCTCTCGCGCGATCAGCGGGTATTCCTGATGGGCGAGGATGTCGGCCCCTACGGCGGCTGCTACGCGGTCAGCTTGGGGCTGCTCGAGGAATTCGGGCCCGCCCGTATACGCGACACGCCACTGTCGGAGTCCGCGTTCGTGGGTGCCGGGATCGGTGCCGCGCTCGGGGGGATGCGCCCCATCGTCGAGATCATGACGGTGAACTTCAGCATGCTCGCCCTCGACCAGATCGTGAACAACGCCGCGACGCTCCTCTACATGTCGGGCGGCCAGTGCAACGTGCCGATAGTGATCCGCATGGCAACCGGTGCCGGTCGGCAGGTGGCGGCGCAGCACTCGCACAGCCTCGAGGCTTGGTACGCGCATGTCCCGGGCTTGCGCGTCCTCGCCCCCGCGACGGTCGAGGACGCCCGCTGGATGCTCTGGCCCGCGCTGTGCGACCCCGACCCCGTGATCATCCTGGAGCACGTGCAGCTCTACAACGCCGAGGGTGACCCCGGCGACGGCGCCGGCATCGACCTCGTGTCGGCGGCCACGCGCCGGAGCGGTGACGACGTGACGATCGTCGCTTGGGGAGGCACTTTGCGCGTCGCCCTCGAGGCGAGTGAGCTCCTGGCCGCCCAGGGGGTCCAAGCCGAAGTTCTCGACCTCCGCAGCCTGCGACCGCTGGACTCGGACAGTGTGGTCGCGTCGGTCAGCCGCACCCACCGGGCTGTGGTGGTCGACGAGGGCTGGCGGACCGGAAGCGTCTCGGCGGAGCTGGCTGCCCGCATCACCGAGCAGGCCTTCTACGACCTCGACGCGCCGGTGGCCCGGGTGTGCAGCGCCGAGGTGCCGATGCCCTACCCCAAGCACCTCGAGGAGGCCGCTCTCCCACAACCAGACCGGGTCGTGGACGCGGTGCGGCAGCTGGGGGCGTAAGTGGGAGACTTCACCATGCCCTCCCTCGGGGCCGACATGGAGGCCGGTACCGTCACCCGGTGGCTGGTGAAGCCCGGCGACGAGGTCCACCGCGGCGACATCGTGGCGGTGGTCGAGACCGAGAAGTCGACGATCGAGGTTGAGATCTTCGAGAACGGGGTGATCGAGGAGCTGGTCGTGCCAGAAGGTGCCCGCGTACCCGTGGGCGCGGTCCTGGCACACGTCTCGGGCGTCGGCGCAGCACCTCCGACAACACGAAGGGTCCGCCGCCCCGAGGCGAAAGCCCCACGGCCGACAGCCCGGCGGCCCCCGTCGGTGCCGCCACCATCCCCGCCTCCGGTCCGGTCACCGATCGTGCGGCACCTCGCCGAGCAGCTCCACGTCGACACGGCATCGCTTCCCGGCCGCGGGCCCGGTGGCTCAGTCACGCGTGAGGACGTCCGGCGCGCCGGCGAGAAGCACCCCGCCGGGCCGCCACGACCGCGCTCTTCACCCCTCGCCCGGAAGCTGGCGGCCGAGCTCGGTGTCGACCTGCACCAGGTGGACGGGACGGGCCCGGGGGGTGCCGTACGCGAGGAGGACGTCCGCCGGGCCGCCTCTGGGGCTGCGCCACCTGCCGCTGTACCGGTGGCGGGCGCCGCGGACAGGCGCCTCAGCATGCGCCGGGCCATCGGCGCTCTCATGGCCCGCTCCAAGCGCGAGATCCCGCACTACTACTTGAGCACGACCATCGATGCCACCGCGGCGAGCGCGTGGCTCGAGCAGGCGAACCTGGAACGGCCGGTGACGAGCCGCCTCGTGCTGCCCGTCCTGCTCCTCAAGGCCACGGCCCTGGCGGCCGCCAAGGTCCCCGAGATGAACGGCTTCTACGAGAACGACACGTTCGCCCCGAGTGAGGCCGTGCACGTGGGAGTGGCGATCTCGCTGCGCACGGGCGGTGTGATCGCACCGGCGATCCACCACGTGAACGCGCTCTCGCTCGACAAGCTCATGACGAGCCTGCACGACCTCGTCGGGCGTGCCCGATCCGGGGTCCTGCGCAGCTCGGAGATGAACGACCCGACGATCACGGTCACCAACCTCGGGGACCTCGGCGTCGAATCGGTGTTCGGGGTCATCTACCCGCCGCAGGTGGCTTTGGTCGGCTTTGGGCGGCTCACCGAGCGCGTCGTCGCCCGGGACGGCATGATCGAGGTGCGACCTTGCCTCACGGCGACGCTCTCGGCCGACCACCGGGCGAGTGACGGCCACCGGGGGGGACGCTTCTTGACCGAGATCGACCGCCTCCTTCAGGAGCCAGCCAAACTATGACCGATGACGAAGCCCGTCAGCTGATCCGAGCAACGCTGCACCAGGTGGCGCCCGATGCCGACCTCGAGGACGTCGGCCCAGACGAGACCCTGCAAGAGGCGCTCGACCTCGACTCCATCGACTTCTTGAACCTGATCGTCGGCCTTCACGAGGCTACGGGCCTCGAGATCCCCGAGCGCGACTATCCCCACTTCTCGACGCTCGAGGGCGCCATCGCCTACCTCGTCTCGGCGACCTCCGCCCAGTAGGACCCCATGCCGTCACTGAGCGAGCTCCTGCGGAGGTTCCGGTTCCACGGTGTGCCCGGACGCCCGGCGCTGATGCCCGTCCCGGTCGACCGGAGGGCTGAGCTCGCGGCGGAGCTCGTCCCGGTGTTCGCCGCGCTGGCAGGCGCGCAGCGTGCGGCGGCCGCCGGCTCTGGCGCGGCCGATCGTGACGCGCGAGACCAACGCCTCGCTGCAGCCGACCAGGCGCGGCGGGTCGTCGCCGAGGCCCGCGCGGGGGTGATCGCCGCGCGTGACGAGGCTGCGGCGAACCGCCTGGCCCTAGCCGAGGCAGAGCGCCAAAGGGTCGTGGCCGCCGGGGTGGCCGAGGCCGAGCGGGTCCGGCGCGTGTCAACGACGCGCGTCGACGCGCTCGCCGAGCTCGTGGTGAGCAAGGTTCTGGCGTTGGCGGCCGAACCCATGCCACCGGATCAGGCCGGAGCATGACGGCCGGGTGGACCGCCGCCGGCGTCCGGGGCCGCGGACTGCTCCGACGCCGACTCGGGCACAGCGGCGCCCTGGCGCTGGCCTCGGAGCCTTCGCTGGAGTCGGCGTTGTCGGCCCTCCTCGACACCCCCTACAGCCGCGAGATCCGCCCGGGACAGGACCTCGGCGGGGCACAGCACGCCGTTTCCGCCACCGCGCTCTGGCACATGCGAATCCTCGCCGGATGGGGCTCACCCGTCGTCGCCGGTCCCTTGCGTCTCCTCGGGAGCGGCTACGAGATCGCCAACGTGACCGGGCACCTGCTCGGCCTCTCCGGCCATCCGGTCCGCCCCGCGTACACGCTGGGGGCCCTCGCAACCGCGTGGCCCGCGGTGCAACGGGCCCGGACGGCCGCGGAGGTCCGCGCCGCGCTGCGAGACTCGGCCTGGGGTGATCCCGGCAGCGAGGAGCTCCCGTCCATCCGCCTGGCCCTCCAGCTCTCCTGGGCCTGCCGCGTGGCCGACGGCGTGCCACCGGCCGTGGACTGGGCCACTTCGGGCGCCGCCCTGGCAGTGGCCCGGGCCCTGGCATCCGGAGCCCAGGGCTCCCTCGGGCCTACCGCGGTCCGCGACGCCTCCCGCGTCCTCGGCCAGCGCTGGCGGCGAGCCGACTCTCCTGAGGACCTGGCCCGGCACGTGCCGCGGGCCGCGGCCCAGACGCTCGAAGGAGTCGCCTCGGCCGACCAGCTCTGGCGGGCCGAGGTGCGCTGGTGGGCCGAGGTCGAGGCTACCGCCGCGCGCCTGGCGGTCCATCCCCGGCCCGACAGCTCGGCCGCGGTCGGCGCCGCTGCCCTCCTGGCCGTGGACGCCTGGCGCGTGCGGGCCGCCCTGACCGTGGCGGCGCGCGGGGGTGGGGAGCTGGCGGAGGTGCTCGATGCCGTGGCGTGAGTCCTTTGAGCCCGTCCGCATGGACCGGGTGGCGCTGGTCGCACCGGCGGAGCGGCTCGAGGAGGTACTGCGCGCCGTGTCCGACGCCGGCACAGTCCAGCTCGAGCTCGTGCAGCCCGACGCTCCCATCGGAGAAACCGAGGGGGCGGCGATCACGCACGACCGCGTGGCGGCGCTCGTGGGCTGGAGCCCCCATCAAGACGTGGCCGGACTGCGCGAGAGGGTGACACCACTCGGAGGTGCCGTGGTCCACCTCCGCTCCCCTCGGGGCGCCGAGCCACCGACCTTGCTCACCACTGACGAGCGCACCGGCGCCTCCCAGGCGCTCGTCGAGACCTACGCCACCATTCCCTACGCAGACCTGAACCCCGCCATCTTCGCCGGGACCGCTTACATCGTCATGTTCGGGATGATGTTCGGCGACGTGGGACATGGCGCGTTGCTCGCCGCCGGCGGCGTCCTCCTCACGACCGGACGCCCGCGGGCGCTGGCGCGCTTCAGGCGACTGGGTCCTTTCGTGGTCGGCGCGGGGCTGTGCTCCATGGTGTTCGGCTTCGCGTTCGGCGACGCGTTCGGACCGACCGGCCTGGTGCCGACCCTTTGGATGGCGCCGCTCGACCATCCGACCAGGTTGCTCGCCGTGGGCATCGCGCTGGGCGCGCTGCTGCTCGCTGTCTCGTACGTGCTGGGGTCCGTCAACCGCTGGCGGGAAGGCGGCCCGGGCCGGGCCCTCGTCGCCACCTCGGGGCTGGCCGGAGCCGGTGTCTACCTCGGACTGGGCCTGCTCGTCCTGGGGTGGTACGAGCATCTGGCCCTGGCGCTGGGCTTCGGGGCGTTCCTCGTGGCGGGCGGGTTGGTCCTGGGGTTCCTCGGGTGCTCCGCTCGCGGGGAGGGCGTGGCCCAAGCCGTGATCGAAGTGTTCGACTCGGTGCTGCGCATTGGCACGAACACGGTGTCCTTCACCCGCCTGGCTGCCTTCGGCCTCATCCACGCCGCCCTGGTACAGACCGTCTGGTCGGGCACCACCGCGTTGAGCCGACGGGGGTTCGCCTTCTGGCTGGCCGCTGCCGTCGTCTTCGTGCTCGGAAACGCCCTAGCCTTCGCCCTCGAAGGACTGGTGGCCGGGATCCAGGCACTTCGCCTGGAGTACTACGAGCTCTTCAGCAGAATCTTCGTGTCCGTCGGCCAACCGTTCCACCCTTGGCGCGCCGGCGATCTCGCGATGTCGTCCTCTCCTCCGCCAACCGTGTCGTCGGACCCACTGCCATCCCCGAAGGAGGATTCATGCTCACGTGGCTGATCGGCCTGCCCATCCTGATCGCGACGGCGGTCGCCATCGCCCTCCAACTGCGCCGGCGTCCTCGGCCCGCCTTGCGGATCGTGCAGTTCCTGAACGTGGCACTGCTCGCCGGAGCGGGCGTGCTCCTGGGACTGGCCCTCACTGCGGGCCCGACCAGCGCGGCGACCACCACCGCCTCGGGCACACCGTCTTACGGTGGCCAGGCGCTCATCGGCGCGGCCATAGCGGTGGCCGGATCGTCCATCGGCGCGGCCGTCGCCGTGGCCTACACGGGCTCGGCCGCGTTGGCGGCGATCAGCGAACGTCCCGAGATGTTCGGCCGGGCCATGGTCTTCGTCGGCCTGGCCGAGGGCATCGCCATCTACGGCCTCGTGGTGGCCATCCTCCTCATCGGGAAGGCGTGAGGATGGGCCTCCTCGTCGTGCTGGGCGAGGCGGCACGCGTCTCGGGGTTCTCCCTCGGCGGCGCCACTGTGGCCTCGGCCGACAGCCCCGAGGCGGTGCGCCAAGCCTGGGAGCACCTCCCCGACGACGTGGCGCTGGTGATCCTGACAGAACAGGCGGCGGCGGCCCTGGACGTCGACAGTCGTGCAAAGGTCCTGCGCGTGGTGATGCCGTCGTGAGCCTCGCGCCGCCCCCGGCCGGCGGGCCGACCCGAGGGCGAGGCCGCCACCGGGACGCCTCGGCGATCGCTGCCACCGTCGTCCCGGTGGCGGAGGCGCTCACTGAGGATGCCCGGCGGAGCGCCGAGGCAGTGCTCGCTGCGGCCGAGCGCGATGCGCGGGCGGAGCTGGCCCGCGCCAACGACGTCGCACAGCGCATGCTGGCCGAAGCGCGGGCGGACGGCACCCGGGCCGCCTCGGAGCAGGCAGACCTGGATCTCGCCGTGGCGGCGCGGCAGGCACGTGCCGCCGTCCTGGCGGCCCGCCGTGCCGCCTATGACGCGCTCCGCCGCCGCGCCCTCGAGCTCTTGGAGCAGCGAGCCACGTCCCCCTCGGGACGACGCCTCGGCGACCTCCTCGAGCATCTGGCACGCGCCCGCGTCGGACCATCGGCCAGGGTCCACCGGGCCGGGCCCGGTTCCCTCGACGTGACGGCGACGTCGGGGAACCGCCGAGCCGTCATTGGGCCGGCCCAGCTCGTCGACGACGCGCTCCGCACCATGGCCGACGAGGTGGCGACCCTGTGGTCGTGACCGGGGGCAGCGGCCGGCTGGTGCGGGTGAACGGCCCCCTGGTCGAGGTGGAGGGGCTCGACGGTGTCGCGGTAGCCGACGTGATCGAGGTCGGAGAAGCGCACCTGGCGGCCGAGGTCGTCGCCGTCGGGCAGGGACACCTGAGGGCCCAGGTCTACGAGTACACCGGCGGGCTGCGGGTCGGCGATCCCGTCACCACCCTGGGGCGGCCCCTGACGGCCCGCCTCGGGCCCGGCCTTCTCGGCGGTGTCTTCGACGGCCTCC